>Ga0214919_10007500_pt1 | contig 14699 bp, 16 predicted proteins | sample LL1503_MetaG_FD_177994 | JGI IMG/M metagenome (GOLD analysis project Ga0214919, IMG submission 177994) | Freshwater microbial communities from Lake Lanier, Atlanta, Georgia, United States - LL-1503 | ecosystem: Environmental > Aquatic > Freshwater > Lake | place: USA: Georgia | collected... | reverse complement strand
CAGATATAACCTATAATATATTTGAAATTCATTTTATCTAGTTTAAATTTTTAATCAATGAAACTCCCTTAAAAAAAGGAGCACAACCCTGTGATTAAAATATCTAAATTAGAAAGCTACAGTCTGTAATGTAAATGGGAACGCCCAGTTGATCAGGCGGTGCGTGACTATAATTGGAATGCTTAGCATTATCTGAAACAACAATAGAAACTGTTTCAAAATCACTACTATTAGGCAAAAGTGCTATTTGATGATCAATGTTGAAAAAATTGTTTGCAATACATTGATCAACAACATTCTTAATTAATTTTTTTGAATCATGACAGCATCCCTTTCCCTGTTTCGTAGATTTTTTCATCCCACATTTACCACATTTTTTTGGGGTGCTACTCACTATACTCAAACTTGTTCCTGCGGCTTTTCCCATGCAATAATGCATGTTTAACATTACACCAGAAGATGTAATAATAAAAATAAAAGAAAGTAAGTATAGGAATAGTTTTTTCATCAATAACAAAGGTAGGAAATTATTGTACATATGTACTTAAAGCAGCACTATATGAGTAAAATCATTATAAGGTTTCAACCACTTTACCGCAGGAAAGCATCCTACTGCCATAATATGGATTTTTAACCTTGTTTTCCAAACTTAACCAGTTGGCCCCTTTGCCTTTGTTAGCCATTGGACAAAACTGATGATACACAGGAACTTCATTTTTAGCATCCTTTACAAGAAGATACATATTAGATGATAGCGTAACGAATTGATCTCTTTGAATGCTAATATCATTTGACGCTTGAATGAACTTAGCTGCATTAATTAAGTCATTGGATATTTTACCCCATGTGTTATTTGTGGCGGTATTTAAGTCGGCCGTATTCCCAGCTAACAAAGCTTTCATTAAAGCAGTTGCATTTAAAACAGCCTGTTCATTATTGGTAGCCACTAACGCATCTTTAAGACCTATGTAGGCATTAACAACTGACTTAATGGATGTATTGTTCTGGCTGTAGCCAACCGTAAATATGCAAAGAAATATTGCTGAAAAGAAAATTTTATTGAAGATCATAAATTGGATTTTTGTTGTTCATTATAAAGTTAAAACACAAATAACAAAGAATCCAATTAAACTTTCCTTGAGCCTTTAAAAAAAACACTTCCCGTTGTTTAATAAAGAAGGTTTTTAAGTTACCTTTATTTAACAAACCTAAATGGTTAAGCAATTCATAAGTCACCTAAAACTTATTAAAATGAACGAACGTATACTAGCCCAAATCGACAACCCAGTAGAACTTGAAAAATTATATAGAGAAAATAACAATGAATTTAAGAAGCAGTTTAACGAGATTTACCCTAATTATAAAGACAAAATAGGATTACAAGTTTGGAATGAGCGATTAAATTTCGAAGGCGAAAAAATAGCATTGGGCAGTAAAAATGAAATATTGGCAGTAATGGTGTTCATTCTAGTAGGTGGGCTTATCGCTAATATACCCAATATCACAGGTATCAATGAAGAATCGTTTTTCTCAAAAAATATACCATTAATCATATTCCCTATTTTAAGTGCCTATTTTATCTGGAGACAGCAAATTAATTTAAACAAAATATTATTTCCTGTTATAGCGATAGTAATCTCAGCTATTTATATCAATTTAATTCCTGATTATAATAAAAGTAATTCGGCAATGTTAGTAGGTATTCATTTGCCATTATTTTTATGGAGTATACTGGGTTATGTTTATATTGGAGCGAGCTTAAAAAATAATACTAAAAAGATTGAATTTTTAAAATTCAATGGCGACTTAATTATTATGTGCGCAATTCTATTATTATCATGTATGGTATTTACATTGATTACTTTTGGATTATTTGAACTCATTAATATAAAAATTGAAGAAAACTATTTTAGATATTTTGCTATTTGGTGGATTGCTGCAATACCAATGACTGCTACCTACTTATTGCAAAATAATCCCCAATTAATAAATAAGGTTTCTCCTATAATAGCAAAAATATTTACGCCATTGGTGTTTATTAATTTATTGGTTTATTTAACAGCGGTTATTTATAAAGGCAAATACCCCTACAATGACAGAAACTTACTTTTGGTTTTTAATGTATTATTAATAAGCGTTATGGCTTTGATTCTGTTTTCAGTTGCTGAAGCTGGTAAAAATAATAAAGGATTATTTACCTTATACATCCTATTCGGATTATCCATATTAACCATCATTATCAATAGTATTGCATTATCTGCTATAAGTTTTAGAATATTACAATATGGAATGACGCCCAACAGAATAGCAGTATTAGGCGGGAATATCTTAATTTTTATACACCTATTAATGGTCTCTTATAAGTTATTTAAAACCGTTCGAGGTAAAGCCGAAATAGCAGCAGTGGAAACTAGCATTGCCTTGTTTTTACCTGTATATAGCATATGGACTGCAATCATTATATTTGTTCTACCATTTATTTTTAATTTTAAATAGGAATTCGAATTTATATAGCGAATGTCAAACTTCACACTGAAAAAAGTAAGTATTGCCGATGTAGCACAATTACAAAAAATTGGTATGACCACTTTTTCTGAAACATTTAGGGAATATAATACCCCCGAAAACCTAAATAAATATTTGGCTGAAAGTTTTTCGATTGAAAAACTAGAATCTGAAATAAATAATACCAGTTCTGTATTTTATTTGGCGCTGGATGATACTAAGGATGACACAAATGCTATTGGTTATTTAAAAGTAAACTTTGGCGAATCTCAAACTGAATTGAAAGATAGTAAGTCATTCGAAATAGAGCGTATTTATGTTTTAAAGGAATATCAAGGTAAAGATGTAGGACAATTACTTTACCAAAAAGCCTTAGCAATTGCCAAACAAAGTAATGTAGAATATATTTGGCTAGGCGTTTGGGAGAAAAATGTTAGGGCCGTCAATTTTTATAAAAAAAATGGCTTTGTTACATTTGATACCCATATTTTTAAATTGGGTGATGAGCAGCAAACAGATTTTATGATGAAACTTCAGTTAGTACCTTGCAATGAATAAGGAAGTTGATATATACTTAGCTAAAGCAAAGAAATGGCAAAAGGAAATGCTCTTTTTAAGAGACATTCTTTTATATTGTTAATTAGCGGAGGAAATGAAATAATTTATTTTACGGCCAACTTAAAAGGATACCAATTGATCATTGGTTCGGAGATACCAGGGCCTCCAGAAAAATTACCTCCCCGCATTCCGCCACCAACACCACCTCGGCTCATGCCGCCGCCTCCGCCGCCCCTCATTCCACCACCGCCACCACCCATCTGTCCGCCTCTGCTGGCTGCGCCTCCAAGTAAACTATTTAATTCGACACCAACACTAATGTTTGGGGCATTTTGCGCATTTAATTCTTTATCGTAAAAAGTTTTGATAGGTATTCTTGCTTCAATGATTAAAATATCATTAATATCATAATTCACACCAATTTTTATTGGGTTTATTTCCGCCAATTCAAACACCCCATTTGCATTATTTAAAAAGCCAAAGCTTTTAAACATATTCGCTTCCATTAGGGCCAATTTTTTAATATTCTCATCATTAAAATTTCCTTTACGCAAATTGGATTGCTGATTTTTATCCATAGGGACTGGGGTAGCATTTCGTTTCTTACCCATAAAAGGGAAACTTACACCCACCGATTTACCTTCTTTTCCTTTTAAATCTAAATAGATAGAAATACCAGCCCGCAACATTCTCGTCTGTGTTGGAATAAAATCGGATGCGACACAAACATATATATTCTCATTATCATTTGTAATACTATATCGAAGTCCTTCTTTTTCACTTACAAAGCGAAGTGGTAATTCCCAATCAATTGCATTGCCATCAACAAGAATGGGCGAACCTTGAAAATTACCTACAGGATACTGTTTTGGACTACATCCAACCAAAAATAAAAATGTAAACGCTGATAAAATTAATTTCGTGTTCATGTTTATTGATTTTCCAACTACCTTATATTTTAAAGTGTTGATTTTAATTAATACCTCAAAATAGGCATTTTCAGGAAATAGATGCTATTTTTTATTATTAAATATTACTGTTTTAACTTAGCACCAATATATGGACTTACAAACTGCTTTTCATTTTTCAGGTACCGAATGGATACTTGTTATTTTAGCTGCCTTTATTATTGGTTTAACCAAAGGTGGTGTTAAAGGCGTTGATATGCTTAGTGTCACCATCATGGCGATTGTTTTTGGAAGCAAAAGCTCCACTGGTATTGTACTTCCCCTTTTATGTTTTGCTGATATTGCAGCCGTGGCCTATTATAAAAGGCATGTGCAATGGAAGTATTTTTGGAAAATCACACCTTGGATGGCATTGGGTGTGCTATTGGGTGTTTATTTTGGAAAAGAGATGAATGAGGTGATGTTTAAAAAAGTGATGGCGATTATTATATTAATCACCATTGGCATTTTGTTATATATGGAATATCGAAAATCAAAAGAGATACCAGAAAATCGATTATTTGCAGCAAGTACCGGATTGGCTGCAGGTTTTACCACTATGATTGGAAATTTAGCTGGTGCTTTTTCTAATTTATATTTTTTAGCAATGCGGGTTTCTAAGAACGATTTTATTGGAACAGGGGCTTGGATTTTTTTATTTATGAACTTATTTAAACTTCCTTTTCAAATTTTTTATTGGAAAAACATAACCCCTATCTCCATCAAATTGGACCTATTACTTGTCCCTGCCTTAGCCATTGGCTTTATTGCAGGCGTATTATTAGTTAAAAAAATACAGGATGAACAATACCGAAAACTAGTAATCGTATTAACATTAATAGGCTCTGTAATAATGTTGTTGAAGAGTTAATTATAAAATAAAAGTCCCGCCTCGATTGCTCGGGACGGGACTTTTTTAAAGCATGGCGCACTATTTAATTAATTCAAAGAATCTTTTCTGGAAAACTACAAATTGGTCTTCCAATAAAGTGATTCCTTTTTCCTGACTCGATGAAAGTGGTTCTAAACCACTAGCCACAGAATAATACAAATCACTAACCCTTCTTCTGTATTTGAACTCATCAAAGAAGATCGATTTTCTATTCAGCTCCACAATCTCTCTTTTGAATGAATCAAGTTTGTGCAATTTTTCTTTAACTGCAGGCACCGTGGTATCACCTTTAGAAATAACTACAACAGTTTTGTCTAAGGAATCAATAAGTGTATATAAACGCTCATGTAAATTAAACAAACGCATGCTTTGCTTATTTAATAAGCCGATAGAAGCAGCATCCAATCCTTTAGACGGGTTAGCTTCAATTTGAATATATTGTACATATTCTTTGCCATCTGCCTTAACCACTATTTTGTATTTACCAATATCTACCTTCGGTCCTATAACGGAAGAAATTAATACCGAAGTTTGTGCGATATAGCCGCCACGTGCAACTTTTGGCGGGTTTACAGATAAATCCCAATACACTTTATTTAAACCTTTTGTGCTTGATGCATTAAGGTCTTTTATCTTTTTATTGGCAGCGTCATAAATTTCAATTTTTACACCACTATTACTTCTTTCTTTTAAATAATAGTAAAAAGTAGGTGCTATGACTCTGCTGCCTACACCCCATCCAGCCAAGTTTTGCGCAGGTTGCGGATATTGTGGTGAATATTCATATTTGAAATTCTGGATTGGGTAGAATAAAACCGATTGCGCTAAATCAGATTTTACCATTTCTCTTAAGGGCTGAATATTATCTATAATATAAATTCCTCTGCCATGAGAAGCAATCACTAAATCATTGGTTTGTGGTTGAATCTTAATATCACGTACTAAATTATACCAAGGCATATTTTGATACTTGCTGCGCATCCAGTTATTACCGCCATCCAATGAAATAAATAACCCCATTTCAGTTCCTAAGAATAATAATTTTTCATTGACAATATCTTCTCTAATCACGTGCGCAAAACCTGTAAATTCAGAAGAGCTAAATTTTTTCCAGGTATTACCGCCATCGGAACTCATCACTGCATAGGTATGCATGTCGCCATACATATGATTATCAAGCGTGACATAAATTCTTTTTGAATCCAAAGATGATATTTCAATACCGCTGATCCAAGTGTTTTCAGGTACGCCAGTTTTCCAAATACCTGCTGATTTATTTTGCCATGATTTACCTCCGTCTATCGTTAGCTGAAGATTGCCATCATCTGTTCCTGCCCAAATAATATTCTCATTTTTAGGATCCTGAGTTATGGTAAAAATTGTACAATGGTTTTCAGCACTGGTGTTATCCCCTGTAATCCCCGCATTTTTTTCTGCTTGATTAATTTTATTGGGATTATTGGTTGTTAAATCTGGAGATATCCTTTGCCAGTTTTTTCCGTCATCATTTGACTTGAATACATATTGTGCAGCAGTATACAAATTATACACTGGCTTACCAGCTGCATTTTTTTTAGTGGATGCACCTACTACTATTGGTGTATTCCAATTCCAACGATGTTCTTCATCTCCTTCTAATTTTTTGGGACGAACACCATAAGAAAGCCCAGTAGATAAATCCACTTTTGTAATTTCTCCTCCTTGTGATTCAGAGAAAATAATTTTTGAATTTAATAAACTTGGTTGCACCCAAAATCCATCACCCCCATTGATCCATCTCCAGTCAACTGCGGTTACGCCACCTGGTGCTGAACTTGGTGCCATCCAACTATTATTATCTTGCAAACCACCGTATACATGATAGGGTGTTTGGTTATCTGTAGATACATGGTAAAATTGACCTACAGGAAGACTATTTATAAATTGCCAAGCAGTTCCTTTATTGGTGCTCATATAAATACCACCATCTGTTCCAACAAACATCATGTCAGGATTATTGGGATTGATCCATAATGCATGCATATCAGCATGAGGCTCAATGCCACCAATCACTGTATTGTTCCATGAATACCCTCCATCACTTGAATATTGAAAATCAAATGCTGGGCGGTAAACTCTTTTTGGATCCTTAGGATCGTATACCAATGTGCTAAAATAAAATGGACGTGCTGTTAAATTTTCTGTAGATGCTAATTTTTTCCAAGTAGCTCCTTCATCCTCAGAAATATATAACCCAGGTACTTTTGCTTCAACAATTGCAAGCACTTCTGAAGGTTTAGAAGGATTAATCGTGATTACGATTCTACCTAAATCACCTTCTGGTAATCCGTTGGTAATTTTATTCCAAGTTTTTCCGCCATCTGTTGATTTATGTAATCCACTTCCTGGACCGCCTGAACTAAAAGCATAGGCTTTTCTTCTGAACTGCCACATGGAAGCAAATAGTGTTCCTGGTTTGGTTGGATGCATTGCAATATCTGCACAACCTGTTTCATCATTTACATATAAAATTTTATTCCAGGTTTTTCCACCATCCATTGTTTTGTATAATCCTCTGTGAGTAGATGAATTCCAAAGTGGGCCTGGGGCAGATACATACACTGTTTTTTTATCTGTTGGATCAATTATAATTTTACTAATTCTTTCTGTGCTATCCAATCCGATTTTTTGCCAATTGTTTCCACCGTCTGTCGTTTTATACATTCCATCTCCATAAGAAACTGAATTTCTTGTATTACTTTCTCCAGCGCCTGCATACACAACTTTAGCATTACCTGGTTCAATCGCAAGGGCGCCAATGGACTGACAATATTTGTCAAAAATTGAAATAAATGACAAGCCGCCATTTTGGCTTTTCCAAATACCGCCACCAGCAGTACCTACAAATAAATTAAGCTGCCCGTTAGCGCTTATTCCATCGATGGATGTTATTCTTCCACTCATGGTAGATGGGCCTAATGGCCTTGCACCCATGACTTGGAAATAAGAAGAGTTAATTGTGTTTTGTGCATTCGTAATAAATACAAGTAGCAAAAACAATCCTGTTAATTTACTTTTTAATTGCATAAAAATAGTTGAAATAAAAAACTACTATTTACGCAGCTTGATTTGCGAAAAATAGTAGTTTGTTTATGGTAGAAAATTAGTTTCCGTTGAAAATAGTAGCGTCAATGCTTGGGTTGATAGTAATTTTTTTAGTCACCATCATCATTTGCCCTTGATCTTGTTTGAAAGGCATTTTAATTCCGTAATCAGTTGTTTGATAGTCTAATAATTTTTGTTCAGACTTCATTTCTTGACCTTGTTGTTTTACAATAGACTCAATTTTATAAATCAAGTTCGTTTTGGTATCGAAAAAGTATGTTTTTTCATTACCATTTTTAGTAGTCATCTTGATTTTAAAATACTCATTACCATCCTCTTCATCTTTACCTAAAGATTCAATCACAGAACCTTTGGTTTTGTAATCAACAAAAGGATCTTGAATATCTAAGTCATCTAATTTTTGCTTTAACTCATCTTCTGAAATAGGTCCTAGTGTTGCTTTACCTGACAATGGATTTTGCGCCCATCCTTTGGTTGGTGTTGTTATATCAATAATTTTATTTCCTTGGAATTCAGCATCTACTCTCATGCCTTTCATTTGAAGACCTTGCATAGTAAAAGGAATTTGAATTCCTTGCACTTCAATTTGTCCTTCAATTTTTATAGATTGTACTTTAGCCCACTTTTCTGCACCACCTATTTCAGTAATATACTTTGCAATAACTTCATCTGCAGTTTGTGCATTGACTGTAAAAATAGCTGAAACAAATAACGCAATAGATAAGAAAACTTTTTTCATAAATTATGTTTTTTAGTGATGTAAAAATAGGTATTTCGATGCATTTTTTTTATAATATATTAGATAGGCGGTTGCTTTCATTGATTATAGGATAGTCTGGATTGACTACCCTTACGCACTGATAGGTATAAAATAAGAACTATTTTACGTCCTTAGAAAGTAAGGCCATGGCAGCATTGTGACCGGCAATACCACTAACACCGCCGCCGCGACGCGCTCCAGCACCTGCAAGATAAATATGCGGATCATCCGTTTCAGCTCCCCAAATTTGGTGACTGCTTTTTTCACCATCCTCTTCAAGGAAAGGAAAATCCAAGTCCCGATGAAATATATTTCCACGCGGTAGCGAAATTTCCTGCGCAAGATCGAGCGGTGATTTCACTTCAATGGCTAATGAACCATTACTGCAGGGAGCCAGTACAGATTCAATAGGATCAAGCAAGTATTGATTCAGACTAGCGATGGCACGCTGTTTTGCTAAAGCCTTGGCGGCATCTGGATCAGTATCAAAAAGTTTTGCGGGCGTATGCAAACCAAAAAGCGTTAGGGTATGAAAACCTTTTTCATTCAACGCGTCGGATAAAATAGATGGATCAGAAAGTGTATGACAATACATCTCCAAAGGCAGAAGCTCCGGCATTTCTCCATTAAGCGCAGTAGCGTATGCAAGTTCCAATTGTGAGTAGCTTTGATTCACATGGAATGTACCTGCAAAAGCGAGCTTTGGATCTATATTTGACTTAAGGCGAGGCAGACGAGATAATAGCATATTAATTTTCATCTGTGCACCCTCCAAAGATTCCGGAACAGCGCTCCCGCGTAATTTGGCTAAATGCTGCGGAGCGGCGGCAAAGAGCAAATCCTTTGCAGTGTAAATTTCGCCAGATTCCGTTTCAACAAGAACACCCATCGCGCCACTTTCAAGTGTTGTCACTTTGGATTGTAATTTTATTTCTACACCCCATGAAGTGGCAATGCGATGCAGCTCGTTCACCAACGCACCCATACCACCCTGTGGCACGCGCCACTTACCATTACCGTTTCCGATTAAGTGATATAAAAAACATCGATTGGCCTGCATATGATTAGCCGACGCAAATGTTCCAATTAATGCATCAGTTAAAACCACCCCTTGCACTATTTCATCGCTGAATTGATTGCGAATAACTTCACCAATTGGAACCTCCATTAGGTTACGCCATACTTCGGGTAGTCCCATTTCGGATTTAAGATCCGCAGCAGTTTTGAGTGGTTGAAGCATGGAAGGTGCCATACGTTTTGCTAGCAAAGCAATATCTCTGTAAAATTCACACCAAGCTTTCCCTTCCTTGTCTGATCCAGTAAGCTGACGAAAGCTGTTTGCGGTCGCCTCATCCCAGTCCGATGAAATAAAAAGTCCATCATTTTTCCCAGCTCGCTCATAAGGAGTGTAAGAAGCAATGGAGCGACCAATGGTTGTAAAATTAATACCTAAGTCAGCAACAATTTGATCGGGCAAAAGTGATACTAAATAGGAATATCTTGAAAGACGCGCATCATATTCGGGAAAAGTTTTTACGCTTGTGGTAGCACCTCCAAGTTCTTTATTGGACTCAAGAAGAATTACACTTTTACCCGCTTTGGCAAGATAGCAAGCAGCTACTAGTCCGTTGTGTCCGCCACCAATGATGATTGCATCGTATTTTTTGTTATTGTCTTTCATAGATACAATCTTGTTATTACTACATAAATTATCTTCATTATTAAAGTAATAACAGGCACAAATTAATTTATTTTTTGGTTACTTGTATTGAAAAGGAAGAAAAATTAACTCACTGAAACTTCCACTGTTTTACCTAGTCCAAATTCAAGCAGCCTATATAAAGTAGATAATTGAATATCTGTTTTACCATTTTCAATTCTAGAGATGAAACTTTTTTTGGCACCAATCTTATCCGCCAATTGTTCTTGCGTCATTTTAGCATTTTTTCTTTCTTCTTTAATCAATTCTCCAATTAAGAATGCTTTTGCCTTTATTTCAAATTCAGTTCTTCTCTCTGAACCTCTTTCACCATAACGTCCAGTTAAATGCTCATTAAAATTTGTAATATTATTTTCTTTCTTTGTCATTATATATTTATTTAGTCGAACTAAAATATTCATTCATTAATTTATTCGCCATCTCTATTTCTTTAAGAGACGTTTTTTGATTTTTCTTTTGGTAGCCATTTAATAAAACAACAATTTTCCCTTTATCAAAACAACAGAATATTCTAAAAATATTATTGCCATGTTCAACTCTTACTTCATACAACCCTTTTTGCCCTTCTAAATGTTTTAAAAACTTCTCAGGCACTTTTTCTATGTGCGTGATTAAGAATAAAACATAATCGATTTTTTCTTTTGCTTTTTCTGATTGCTTATTAAAAAAGTCATAAAAATGATTTCTATAAAAAACCAGTGCTCTTACTTGATTCATTAAATCATTCGTTTACAAAGTTAACTTAAAATGGAACTTCAACGAAATATTATCCTATTTCATTGAAAATGAATATCTGAAGTAAAATGAATTGAGAAGAGCGTATTTATACGCAAAAGGGAATACCTAACTCAATGATAGGCAATAAAAAGCCCTGCAAAATGCAAGGCTTTTCTTTTGTGCTCCCCTTACAGACGAAAGATGCAACAACAATACGTTGATTGAGTATGTAACTATTAGAAAAATGAAGGGTTGAACTTCGTGTAAAATTTATAGGAGGTTTATTTATCATTCAATCCAACGCCAAATCCAAACATTGCAGCAACCAAGGCTAGGTGAATAATCATAACTGCCTTTTGCCAAGTTGGTCTGTCATTCCATTTTTGTTCTGGATTGAAAGGATCAAATGCCAATCCTATACCTAAAGATGCTGCTGCTTGAACATAGTCTTTAGCGAAAATGGCTTGGTATAAGCCTAATAATAAAAAACCAATGTAGAGGTACTTGCTGAAAGGTGCGTTCATTTTGAGTCTATTTGATTTAGAACAAAATTAAAAAAATGTCTCTATTTAGAAAAAAATAGTGAAGAAAATATCTTGCAATGCCAATAACCCAACAAAGTTGCAGCTTTTTCAAAATAGATTGAACTTAGAAAGTTTTCTATTAGTAAACTTATTATCTTTGTCTTGTGTTTAATATTATCACCCGAAGAACGCTACTGGCATATGCCAAAAAATATCCTATGGTAAGGGTTGCTTTATTTGAATGGTATCATGAATTAGTAATATCGGATTTTAAAAGTTTTAATGAGCTTAAAAAGGTATATGGAAATGTAAGTTTAGTGAGTGATGATAGAGTTGTATTTAATATCATGGGAAATAAATATAGATTAATAGTAAGGATTGTGTTTGAGTTTAAAGCGATACAGATCAAATGGTTTGGAACACATAGCGACTATGATAAAATTGATGTAGCAACTATACAATATAAAAAGTAAGAATATGGAACTGAAAATTATTAAGAACAAAAAACAATACGAGCAATACCTTGATTGGGTAGATGTTCAGTTTAATAATAAGGTTAAATCTAATACCCCACAAGGCGAAAAGCTACAAGTAGCACTTTTATTAATTAAACAGTATGAGGATGCTAACTATCCTATTCCATTACCTGATCCTATTGATGCTATTAAATTTAAAATGGATGAGTTAGGGTTGAAGAATAAGGATCTTGTAGGCAAAGTCGGAAGCAAAGGCTATGTATCTTCTTTACTTAACAAAAGAAAGCCATTGACGCTTGAATTAGCCAAGTTGTTTCATCAAGAGCTTAAGATCCCAGCTGAAGTCTTATTGTCCTAATTTCAACTTGAAGTCGCAAATTGCGACCACAAGTAAGGACTTGGCATAAATAGAAAAAGCCCTGCAAAATGCAAGGCTTTGATCTGCTCCCCCTCTCCGACTTGAACGGAGGACCCCATCATTAACAGTGATGTGCTCTAACCAACTGAGCTAAGGAGGAGTGTTCCTTTTAAGGGTGGCAAAAATAATAAAATTTAGTTAAGAACAAAACATTAAAACAAAGAAAATGGCTTAAAACCAATAAAAAGTCCGGCATCTCTTAACTCTAGGGGGTATGTTTTCAAAAAATAGCCTTCCCCACTCGTATTTCGGCCATTTTTCATATCAAAACAATATCTATGTAAGGGGCAAACTACCTGGCCAAGCGGATTAATATACCCCTGCGCCATCCTACCACTTGCATGCGGGCACTTACTCGCAAAAGCGTAATAACCATCCTGCCATTTTCCCAACGTGAATTTTTGCCCCTCAATTTCCAATTCAAGCAAATTATTCGAAGGCCATTCCAAGTTTAATGGGAGTTCCGTAATCAATTTCCAATTTAGATCACTCATTAGCTATAGTAAACTGTTTTATAAGGGAATCTGATTTGATACATGTCTCTTACTTTATGTAAAATTACTGTTCTTAATTCCTCAATATTTTGTTTTTCAATAGCACTAATAAATACTGCTTGGTTATTAGTGATGCCATTCCACTTATCTTTTAATTCTAATAAAAGATCCTGCTTCACTTCATCTGAAATCCATTCATCAAAATATTTCTGTTGGTACAAATCCATCTTATTAAAAATAGTCACTACTGGTTTGTCAAATGCTTTTAATTCAACCAAGGTTTTATTAACCACTGCAATTTGATCTTCGTATTGCGCATGTGACACATCCACTACATGTAATAAAACATCAGCCTCACGAACTTCATCCAAAGTACTTTTAAAACTTTCCACCAAATGATGCGGAAGCTTCCGGATAAATCCTACAGTATCACTTAATAAAAAAGGCGTGTTTTCAAAAACTACTTTTCGTGTAGTGGTATCTAATGTTGCAAACAATTTATTTTCAGCAAACACATCACTTTTACTAATTAAGTTCATGATGGTGCTTTTGCCAACGTTTGTATAACCTACTAGGGCCACGCGTATAAACTCGCCACGCTCCTTGCGTTGCGTGAATGCTTGCTTGTCAATTTCTAATAATCTTTTACGTAATAATGAAATTTTATCTTTCACGATACGACGATCCGTTTCAATTTCAGTTTCACCTGGACCTCTTGAACCAATACCTGCGCCTTGACGTTCCAAATGCGTCCACATCCCTTTTAAACGCGGTAATATATATTGGTACTGTGCTAATTCCACTTGTACTTTTGCTTGTGCAGTTCGGGCTCTGGCTGCAAATATGTCCAATATTAAATCACTACGATCAATCACCCTGCACTTTACTTCCTTTTCAATATTGGTAATTTGCGATCCAGATAATTCATCATCAAAAATAACAACATCAATATCCTTTAATGCAACATATTGTTTTATTTCTTCCAGCTTTCCTTTACCCACAAAAGTTCGAGAATCCGGATGCGGTAATTTTTGCTTAAATGATTTGATTGTTTTTGCACCCGCTGTTTCTGCTAAAAATGCCAATTCATCCAAATACTCATCCACCTGCGCTTCGGTTTGATCTTTTTGAATCACACTCACCAAAACCGATTTTTCTTCCTTCTTAAATATTTTCTTTTTTTCTATCAAAGTGATCTGTTTTTACAAAGATAATCTAAATGTGAGGGGAATGAAAAAACCCTCTATTAATTGTAGAGGGTTTTCAATATTCATATAAATTTAATTATAACCCGCTGAGTGTAATACCTGCTGAAAATTTATTCATCACAGGACCAAAACCATCTCGCAATACACCAGTTACTTGGTAACCCATATCGAAAGATAACATGCCATAACCCGCACGACCCGTAAGTTCAATATCTGTGGCTCCAAAAAAACGATTGCCGACTCTTTTCTCAATATATGATTTACCATACATTGAATTGCCTGAAGCATTTACATAATTTTTTGATTTTGTATATGATTTAAGCAAGGTACCTACTTTTAAACCAGCTGCGTATTTCCAAGATTTTGATGGATTTT
>Ga0214919_10007499_pt1 | contig 14702 bp, 10 predicted proteins | sample LL1503_MetaG_FD_177994 | JGI IMG/M metagenome (GOLD analysis project Ga0214919, IMG submission 177994) | Freshwater microbial communities from Lake Lanier, Atlanta, Georgia, United States - LL-1503 | ecosystem: Environmental > Aquatic > Freshwater > Lake | place: USA: Georgia | collected... | reverse complement strand
TTAGGTATTGATGGTGAATCCGGCTGCGATCAGCAGCATTTCGGCCAGCCCACGCATGTTTGTGTTGTGCCGACGGGAGAGATTTTTGTGACCGACGGCTACGGCAATTCGCGCATTGTTAAATTAAACGCGGCCGGAAAATATCTATTCGAATGGGGAATTCGCGGCACTGCGCCCGGGGAATTTCATACCCCCCACGTGATCACCCTAGGCCAAGATGGTCTGCTCTACATGACGGATCGGGAGAACGATCGCGTGCAAGTATTCGACCAGCAAGGGAAGCTCCGCGCGACGTGGCCCGGGCTGCATTCCGTGGATGGTTTGTACGCTGCACCCGATGGCTTAATTTATGGATCAGCCGGCATGGACAACGCGGTGATTCGGTTCGATCGCCATGGTAAGCCCCTCGATGTGTGGGCTGAGCCGGGCATGTTTTGTTATCCCCACGGGATCGCCGTCGACGCCACCGGCGCGATTTACACGGCGGATACAGGTGATATCTGGATTCTCAAAAGCGATCTGGCCGAATCACACGCCACCCAAGCCGAGCGCACCGGCCCCGAAGGGAGCGCACTGAGAAAATTGATTATTAAAAGCGGCCGTTAAGCCTAAAGCTTAGCGCCCTAGCCTCCCGAAAAAATGAGCGATGAGACCACCGATTCGTGTGCGTTAGAACCCCGGTTACAAAACCGTAATGCCTTTATCTTTGCGACCGCTTGGTCGCTCACTTACTTAGCCGCGCCCGCGCTCTACGTTGGGTTTGTCCAAGCCGGTCTCTGCAAGCGCCTGCATACTTCCGATACCCTCGCTAATCTCCCCGCGACGATGTGGCTCGCGATGGTTTGGGTCTCGGTGGTCGTGGCCTGGTTGTTTCCGGAAGCTCGCTTGCTTAAGCGCATTCTGGCCTCCGCCTATAGCGTGATGGCAGCAGCTAGCGCCGGAGTGGCTCTCGTGCTCTTTTTTAATTTATCGAGCACCTTCATTATTTGGTCACTTATTTTGCACGCCACGCTCGTGGGCTCAGCCAATGGCGTACTCGCAGTGATGAATTGGGAAGTATTGAGCCGTGGATTCTCCCCTCGCTATCGCGGGAAGGCCCTGAGCCTCGCCTTTGGCGTGGGTCCCGCCTTCGCTGTCTTGGGCTCGCTCGGCGCCCAACTGCTATTTAATGGCTCCCTGTTTAATTGGGTCGCGCCTGCTTGGCTCGCGATAGCCTATCCTTATAATTACGCCCTGCTATTTACCGTAGGTGCGATCGGCATGACGATCGCGGCATTTCTAGTGAGTCTCTATCAAATTCCTCTGCCGGAAATTGAGGTTAAACGAGAGAGCTTCATGGCAGGATTGGTCGGAGGCTTTAAAGCTTTTCTCGGTCATCGCATCCTGCTCATCGCCAGCCTCGCCTACCTCCTCGTGTACTGCGGCAACATGGTACAAATTAATATGAGCCTGTTTACGCAAGAGGCGGTCGGCCGATTATCGGAGGAATTGACCGGCTATCAGCTCGGCCTGCGTTTTTCCTTTAAGATGCTCTGCGGATTTTTCCTGGGTTGGTTGCTGGTGCGGACCAATCCTAAAGTCCCCCTGCTGGTCACCATCGGCCTGCAGATGGCCGGTATCCTCTGGGTGCTCTTTGTTCCGGGCTACTGGTTCCTCCTGGCCTTTGGCATCAACGGGGCCGGCGAACTTTTCGGGGTATATTATATGAACTACCCCATGCTCTGTTCGCCCAAAACCCGCGTCCGTCGGAATCTTTCATTTTTAGTCCTGCTCTCTTCCTTAGTCGGCTTAGCTCCGATATTTTATGGCTGGATCTCCGACACGTGGAGCCTGCGGGTGAGTTTTTGGGCGGCCCTCGTACTGCTTTTTTGCACCACCGTTATGGTGATATTTAAATTGCCGAGCCGACCAAGCCCGCCAGCGGAGTAGCTAAAAATGCGAGCGCAGGCCTAGCTTATCTACTCCAATCATCTCTCGCCTAATGAGCCGCTAGACCTGCCGTACTTCTCTTCAGCTAAGATCAAACACCACCGACTCCTTCGATCATGTCGCCCACCCCAGCACTCTCGATGCGGCGTCATTTACGAAAATCCTAGGACGACCTAATCAAGCCCCCCCAGTACCATGCCTTACGAAATCGTCCAAGTCTGCTCGAGTGAGCATAAATTGCTGGTCAAGATAATCTGATGAATACCCCGCTCGCAGTTCTTTCATCGTCGGGCTTATTGTTACTCACGCTGGGAGTTATCGTCGGAGTGGTCATCTTAATCGCGAAATTCAAATACAATGCCTTCGTAGCCTTACTGCTCGCTGCGCTGGCCGTCGGGCTGGGTTCAGGCATGCCGTTAGTCAGTGCAGGATCGCAGCTGGGTGTAGTCGAGAGCCTAGAATCAGGGGTCGCCAAAACATTGGGCGGACTCGCCATGATTATCGGATTGGGCACGATTCTCGGCAAATTACTGGCCGAGTCTGGAGCCGCCGAAGTGATCGCTAATCAACTCGTGCGTTGGCTGGGGGAGAAGCGTCTTGATTACGCGGTCATGCTGATCGCCTTTGTGGTGGGCATTTCAGTATTTTTTGGAGTTGGGATTGTTTTGCTCGGACCCATTGCCTTTATGCTCGCGCGGCGCACGGGCACACCGATTTTGCGTTTAGCCCTACCGCTAGCGGCGGGTCTATCGACTGCCCACGGGCTCATTCCACCGCATCCCGGCCCGATGGCGGCCATCGCCACACTCCAAGCTGATATCGGGAAGACGATTCTCTACTCCATCCTCATCGGATTACCGACCGCGCTGATCACCGGACCGCTCTTGACCCGCTGGCTCGCGCAGCATGTTGAGCTAGAAATAGGCGGACAGGGCGCGGAAGCAATCACTCGAGCCGCAGCACCTCAGCCCCCGAGTTTTACTCTTAGTATATTCACCCTGCTTCTGCCCGTTCTGCTCATGCTCATGGCGACGGCCTTTGATGTCTCAGGTCTGCCCCGCGATCATGAGGCTAGGCAATGGGCTAATTTCCTCGGCTCACCCTCGGTCGCCATGCTCATTGCTGTGCTCGTCTCCTTCTGGACGTTTGGTTGGAACTGCGGATTAAGTAGCGCCCAGATTTTACGGTTCTCGGAACAATGCGTTGGTCCAGCCGCCAGTATCATCTTGGTGGTCGGTGCTGGCGGTGGCTTTAGTATGGTGCTCACTGCTTCTGGAGTCGGACGGGCCATTGCCGAAATGGGATCAAATATTCCCGTGTCGCCCTTGCTGCTTGGCTGGGTCATTGCCGGTCTGCTGCGGATTGCGGTAGGATCCGCCACGGTGGCGGTGATGATGGCGGCAAGTTTAATGGGGCCAATTTTAGTCATTCGGCCCGAAACTAATCGCGAGTTGCTCGTGCTCGCGATGGGCGCGGGGTCATTGCTGCTCTCCCACGTAAACGATGGGGGATTCTGGTTTGTAAAAGAATATTTCGGCATGACCGTTCCGCAAACCCTCCGCACTTGGACCGTGGTAGAGACGGGCATCGGCACCGTCGCAATTATTCTTATCCTGGGCCTCAACGCGCTGCTTTAAACCAACGCGCGACCCCGACTCATTCCCCCGACCAACCCCGTGCGATTCCATGCCTGAAGAAACCCCAACGCCTTTTCCCTTGGAGCCGCGGCTGCAAAATCGCAACGCATTGATCTATGCGGCGCAAGTCTCCATGACGTATTTAGGGGCGCCCGCTTTGTACATTGGCTTTGTTCAAGCCGGCCTGTGCAAACACTTGGATACCTCCAATACGATCGCGAATCTTCCCTCCACCGTGTTTCTTTCCATGGTTTGGGTTGCCGTGGTGGTGGCTTGGCTATTTCCGCAAGCGCGCATGTTGAAGACAGTATTGACCTCCTCCTATAAATTGATGGCGGCGGCCAATGCGATGGTGGCAATCGTGCTATGCGCCAACCTTTCCCGCGAATTTATTGTCGGAGCACTGATCGTCCATGCCGCAGTCGTGGGGGCAGCCAACGGCGTGATCAATGTGTTGGGCTGGGAGGTATTGAGTCGCGGAGTCTCCCTCCGCGCTCGGGGCAAGGCCCTGGCGCTTGCCTTTGGCTGGGGGCCTGCCTTCGCCGTCTTGGGCTCACTCGGCGCTCAATTATTATTGAACGGTGAGCTTTTCCATTGGGTCCCGCCGACCTGGCTCACCGTGCTTTACCCTTATAATTACGCGCTGCTATTTGCGCTGAGTACAGCTTCCATGGTGTTAGCGGCGTATTTAACTCGGCTCTATCATATCCCCTTGCCGGAAGTAGAGGCCGAGCGAGGAGATTTCTTCTCTGATATGAAGGAGAGTTTACGCTCATTTCTCAGCCACCGCATTCTGCTAATCGCCAGCGTCGCGTACTTGCTCGTTTACTGCGGCAATATGGTGCAAAATAATATGAGCCTCTTTACGCAAGAAGCTGTCGGGAGAATGCCGGAGGAATTGGCCGGCTATCAACTCGTCCTGCGCTTTTCGTTCAAGATGCTCTGTGGATTCTTCTTGGGCTGGTTGCTCGTTCGCACGAATCCTAAAACTCCTCTCCTCGTTACTATCGGCCTGCAGATTGCTGGCGTCCTTTGGGTGCTATTTGTCCCAGGTTACTGGTTCCTCCTCGCGTTTGGCATCAACGGGGCCGGCGAGCTTTTCGGCGTATATTATATGAACTACCCGATGCAGTGCTCGGCTAAATCACAAGTACGCCGCAATCTTGCTTTCATGTCTGTGCTTTCAACTTTGGTCGGCTTGTCGCCGGTATTTTACGGCTGGGTCTCGGATACTTGGAATTTACGGGCCAGCTTTGGGGCGGCGTTGGCCCTGCTTCTTTTCACCGCAGTCATGGTAATAGTGAAACTGCCAGCTAATCCACAGCCGCCAACAGGAGATGGCTCAGAAAAAGCCGAGCCCCAAAGCAGTCTAGCCTAGGATCCGCAGCTTAACCCCAGCAACTCCACGTCACTTAGCTAAAATTTGCCATGTCGTCCCCCTCAGCCCCCACTATTCTCGATCGCGGCGTCATTTACGACGCGACGCAGCAGCCGCTTAGCCGCCGGGCCGCGTTCTTCACGAGCATCTACCAAGTGCCCTCTTCCGGCATTTGGTTGAGCGCTTTTCAAGTCGGCACGGTGAAACATGCGCCTGACTCAACCATCCAATTAGCTCGCTCCCGCGACCAAGGCAAAACTTGGACGCTCATAAATTTTAATTTTGCCACTCAGCTGAACGGGATCCCCGGCTCCCTGAGCGGGCCCGCCCTCCACGAGCCTGCTCCCGGAAAATTACTGCTCTTCGCCACCTGGTTCAATCGCAGCGAACCGGCCCGCCCTCTGTTTGATCCGGTCACCCAAGGAATTTTACCTTCGCGGCAACTCGTCGCAGAATCCTTGGATGACGGCTCCACCTGGAGTAACTGGCGCATTCTGCCCACTCCGGGATTGACCGGTTGCGGTGCCACGGGGCCCATCCTGAGCTGGCCCAACGGTGACCTCGCCTTCGCTTTTGAAAGCTTCAAGCAATTTGATGACCCCCTGCCCGGCCATCACTCCGCGTGGCTAACCCTGTCTCATGATGGGGGTCGATCTTTTGAACCGGCCGCCCTCGTCGCGCGCGACCCACAACATCAAATCTATTACTGGGACCAGCGCCTTTGTCCTACCCAAAATCAGGGTGAATTTATCGGCCTCTTCTGGACGCATGATCTGGTTAAAAAATGCGATCTCTCGGTTCACGTCGGCCGCGCCCGAATCACCGCTACCGGACTGCAAGCGGAGCCGATCCGCGCGACGGGGATCCCCGGACAAATCGCGGCGCCTCTGTGCCTCGCTGACGGTCGCTGGCTCGCCTTCGTGGTCGACCGGAGCGGTCCTTGCACCATGGCACTTTGGCAATCCTCGGATGAGGGCCAGACGTGGCCCATCGAGCAGCGCCTGATTATTTATACCCACAACGAACAAGCCGCCGTCGCCGCTGGCGGCGTCCCGATTGATTTCAATCAATACTGGGAAGATATGGGCAAATGGAGTTTCGGCCATCCCGCCCTCGCTTCGTCGACTGCCGATGAAGTGTTGTGCGTGTTTTACGCCGGCACGCCGCAGTGCCTGAGCATCCACTGGGCGCGAGTTCGCGTTTAAATTTCTTCAAGCGAGATAAGCTATTTAAAATATGAAAACTGCGATCGTCATTGGCGCGGGCGTCACGGGTCTCTCAACCGCCTATCATTTAGCCAAGCGGGGCTATGGCCGTGTGGTGGTGTTGGAAAAAAATGAAATCGGCGCCGGCTCCAGCAGTCGAGCCGCCGGCATCAGTACTGGTCTGCTCTGGTCAGAAACCGGTGTCCGCGCTCGCCGCCATGCTCTGCGCATTTTTCGGGAATTTTCGAATGAATTACCCGGCTACACTTTTCATAACGAACAGGGCTGCTTGAATCTTTTTAGCCCAGAACTCTGGCCCGCCCGCGCCGCGCTCCTGCCGCTCTACGATCGGCTGGAAGCTCCTTACCAAATCCTCCGGCCCGCAGAAATTCGCCGCCGCTGGCCAGGGCTAAATCCTGCCGATGATTTCTTGGGGCTCCTCGACCCCACGGGCGGGTATAGTGAACCAGCGGAATATTTACCCGGCCTCACCCAACGGGCCCGCGCCCTAGGGGTCGAGATTCGCGAGAATGTACAGGTCAACGAAATCTGTATTAAAAACGGCCGGGCCTGTGGCGTAAAAACCGCTGACGGTCTCATCGCCGCAGATGTGGTCATTGTCGCCACTTACGCTTGGATCCTGCCCCTCCTGGCTGCGGTTGGCCTATCCCTCCCCGTCAAAACGTTTGTCCACCAACGCTACGTGTCCGCCCCGCTGACTAGTCCCGTGCAATTTCCGCCGATCAATGCTGATCCTTTCTTTGGCTATATTCGGCCGGCTAAGGGTAACCGTGTTTTATTGGGCATCGAAACACCGGAGCGCGATGATTTCAAAGTACCCTCACTGGATTTTCGCCTAGATCCGCTCACCGCTGAACCCGACCTGATCGCGCCCACCGTTGAAAAATTTAAAAACTTTTTCCCCACCCTCGCCGACTTGCAGTGGGAATCAACCCACGTGGGGTTGTTATCATTTTCGATGGATGGCGAGCCGATCATCGGACCGGTCACCGGAGTGGAAGGGCTTTGGGTCGGAAATTGTTTTCATTCCGGGGGCTTCTCCTACAGCCCCGCGGCCGGCTACTTTCTGGCGGAACTAGCCGCGACTGGTTCAGCCCCGATCGACCTCACCGCCTTTTCGCCCGCCCGCTTTGCGGCTACCCCAGCCGAAACCGCTGAGTACATCGCCTCCACAGTGCCGCAGCGGAATGCCTCCCGTCGGCGGCATTAAGCGCTCCTAAAAACCTTCTCCTCATTTCTCCAGCCCTATCCCATGAAATCACTCCCCCTTTCTCGCCGAAATTTTATTAAATCAGGTGTCGCCACCAGCACCGCCCTCACCTTGGCGACGCAACTACCCTCTTTCGCTGGAGCGGCCGAGACCGCGCAGAAGACGGCCCCCATGAAGCCCCTATCCGCACATCGGAATCTCTTCAACGGCGACTGCAATTTTCTCTTTTATAATCCAGAGTTATGGCAACCCGAAGGCGGTGCCTACAGCGCCCGAGCGGTGCATCGCTTCATCGATTTGCTCGCCACCAGCGGGGTCGATACTCTCTTGGTCAATCCCAACACTCAGGTCGTGTGGTACCCGAGTAAGCAGCTCGAATATGTCCTCCAAGGTTATCGACGCGGCGATCGCTCCTTCGCCCAACCCATTGCTGCCGGTAATGCCGGCCTTTCCCCCATTCAAGTCGAACAAACTGTCGACCACCTCGTGCGCCTGTTCGATCTGTACTTAGATTTAACCGAAGCGGGGGTCGACTGGTTAGCCGAATGCTCCCGCGCTTGCCGCGCACGCGGTATCAGCCCGTGGCTGAGCTACCGCATGAATGCGACGCATTTCTCCAATGCCCCCGATAGCCCCGTCAGTTGCCAATTATTTCGTGATCCAAAAAATCGCCTATCAGGTCGCATTCCCAGCGCGGCCGCCACCACCCACGCTGGGTGGATTGGTTTGAATTATGGTCGCCGGCCCGTGCGCGATTATATGTTAGCGATGATTCGTGAGGGCATCGCAAGTTATGACTACGAGGGCTTGGAACTCGACTGGCTCCGCCACCCCGTGTGCCTCGAGGCTCCGGCGACTGCCCGCCAGACCGACGAAATGACTGACTGGTTTGCCGAAATCAAAGCGCTGACCAAAGCTCGCCGCCCCTCTTTCCCTCTCGGGCTGCGCATCCCCAGCAATCTCGGCTACTTGCGGACGATTGGTTTGGACGTAAAAACCTTGGTGCAGCGTGGCATCGTCGATTTTGTGACGTTCAGTAATTTCTGGCAGACTTCGTGGGAAATGCCGCATGACGAACTGCGCCGCGAGCTCGGTCCGGATGTAACGATTTATGGCGGCATGGAAGATGCGCCGAACTGGCTGGAAACGCATGCCCCGTCCCTCACGGAACGTCCCACCGGTCCGGAAATTCAACTCGCGGGGGATAATGCGTTCAAGTCCAGCGAAACCTCCGCAGTCGCTAAGCGTATTCGCGGAACGCGCTACCTCACCTCCAGCCCGGAATTGATGCGCGCTAATGCGGCTGGAAAACTCGTCCTTGGAGCTGATGGCCTCGAGCAATTTAATTTCTTCGTCACGGATCAAGTGCGCGTGCCCGGCCAGCGCGCCGATTATGCCGCGTTGCGCCAATTAGCTGATCTCAATTTTCTCCGCGGTCAGGAAAAACATTACGCGCTGAATACAGCCTCCGTTCAGCCCACCAAAATCTGGGACGTCGCGGAACAATTACCCGTAAAAATTCCTGCCCAGCATCGCCGCGCACTTCGACTGCCCATGTGTACCGAGCCCTTGGGAACGGGACTGGCACTCGTGATTCAAGTCATTACCAAACGGACCCAGACCCCAATCGACTGCGGCGTCAGCTTGAATGGGGCCTGGCCCATTTTTGTCCGCCATGAATCAGAAAATCTCTTATTTCCGGCCGGACCCTACACTAAACACGTCGAGGAACATATCGCTTGGAATTATGCTGGCGAGATCACGGCACTCAAAGATGGCTGGAACGAGATCACGCTTTATAATGAATCCACCGAAGCCCTGGATCTCGTCGGTCTGGAAATCGGCATAGTTCGTCATAAAACAAGTTAGCCCGATCCTAGCCTTCACCCGATTCCATTAATCGCCTTACTTTAAACATCTCACCTTTTTTATTTTTCCATGAATTCGACCCTCATCACTAACGCCCAGATTGTCTACCCAGGCAAAAAAATCGCCTTGGGCCAACTGCTCCTTTCCGCCGGCCGCATCGCCGCAATTGATCCCGCCCCAGCCGCGATTCCCGCTGGGACCACCCGGATCGATGCGGGTGGCCGCTGCCTTACCCCCGGCTTAATTGACCTCCACACTCACGGCATCGGCCATCATCTCTATGAAGCCTCGCCGAAAGATCTGCTGGCTGGGCTAGCCTTTGCCGCACGCTTCGGCACAACCGGAGTCCTCCCTACGCTATACCGCGTCATGAATCGGCCTTCGCTGCCGTTACTCGCCACCCTTTCCCAAGCACTCGATCAAGTGCGCGGCGTATCAGTGCCGGGCTGGCACTTGGAAGGTCCCTTTTTAAAATTACCCGGCGCCGGCGCTGACACCATCCCTGGTGATCTCGGCCTACTTAATGAGGTGCTCGCGGCGACTGGCGGGCGGACGCGTGCGATGTCGATTAGCCCTGATACGCCTAACATTATTCCGGTCATCGAGCGCTTAGTCGAAGAGGCGATCGTCCCCTTCATCACCCACACGCACGCCTCGACCGAAGAAACCGAACGCGCCATTGATGCCGGCGCCCGCCACGCCACGCATTTTTATAATGTGTTTCCCATTCCTGCGGTCACCGAACCCGGCGTGCGCCCCTGCGGTGCGGTCGAAGCCATCCTCGCCGATCCGCGTTGCGCCGTGGATTTCATCTGCGACGGCGTGCATGTCCCCCCCGTCGCGGTTCGCGCGGCTCTAGCCGCTAAAGGCCACGCCGGAGTTATTCTGATCACTGACTCTAATATCGGTGCGGGTTTGCCTGATGGCATTTATCCGACGACCTTCGGCTTTCCGGTAAAAGTCTCTGCTGGCAACGCCGCGCGCATTCATGATCCCGCTCATAAAAATCACGGCGGTCTCGCCGGCAGCGCCCTCACCATGAATGTGGGCATCGCCAACCTTCACCGTTGGCTAAAAATTCCCTCCGAGCAAATTTGGGCCATGGGCACGGCCAGTCCGGCTAGCTTGATGGGCTTAACCACTAAAGGCGTGATCGCAGTAGGCGCCGACGCTGACGTCGTAATCTGGAATGCTGATTTCACCGCGACCCACACCTGGGTGGCGGGCGAATTAGTTTACACCGCGAGCTAATCATTACTTTCGTCTAATTTTTTCCCCAGCCGACCGGCGGTTCCATGCCGCCCTGCGCCATGCTATTTCCCACTCAAAAACGTGACCCTGAACTCTACCCGCATCGGCACGGGTTGTATTTTTCATTTTTTAATGCGCTCAACTGGCAGGTAGCGATCGGGACTCCCACGGTGCTCTTTATGCAGCACCTAGGCGCGGATTCCTTTCAAGTCGGACTGGTCTTCGCGTGGACCTTTCTGTTAACCCCCGTGCAGGTCCTCGCGACCGCTTTTCTGCCGCACCTCGGATTTAAACGACTCACCTTAGCCGGTTGGAGCGCCCGTGGCTGGTGCTTATTAGTGCCGGTTGGGTTAGCCATTCTTGCTCCCCGCCAACCGCTGCCGTGGATGATTTACGCCATGGTTACTTCGACGTTCCTGTACAGTTTGAGTCGCGCCGTGGGTGGCGCGGCGTTGACCACCTGGCTCTACCAACTCATTCCCGCCTCCATCAGCGGACGCTATTGGGCCACTGATCAAATTCTATCCGGGGTCGCCATCGTCGGCTCTTTGATTCTCTACTCGCTGCTTTTTTTTATTTTTCCACCTTACTTAGTTTTTTTTGTTCAATATAGCATCGCCATTCTGGGTGCGTGGATCGCGAATCGTCAGTTAAACATTTTACCCGATGTCGAACGACCTAAACTGCTCAGCCTAGAAAAAATCATAACAGAAACGCCCCGCTTAATCACTGAGCCAAGTTTGTTTCGAACCTACCTCTGGTTATCCGTACCGCTCTTTGTCACGATCACGCCCCTCGCCCCCTTTGCGGCCTATTACCTTAAAGCCACCGCCGGATTAATGGCGGCGAGCATCATGCTGCTGACGACGCTGACCTACTTCGGCCTGATTGCCGCCAATTGGTTTATGCGCGCTCACATGGACCAACATGGCGCCATTCCGTTTTTCCGTCTCTCGTATGCTTTCTTTGGTTTGATTGCCGCCGGGTGGATGCTGTTTCTGCAAAGTGATGGCCGCTGGTTAATCATGCTCCCCTTTCTTTATTTCCTCCAGGGCTTCGCCTCGGCGTGCTGGACCTCCGCTAATCTGACCTACCTCTCTAAGATTATTCCCGAACAAGATCGCGCGCTCCCCGTTTCCATTCATGGCGCGGTCATCACTTTCCTCGGCGGCTGCTCCCCGGTGCTCTGGGGACTTTTCATGAAGGGACCCACGGAGGGGGCGACGATCAATGTAACGGTGTTCCAAGCCTTCTTCGTCCTGCTCCTCCTCAGCTCAGCCGCTTTATTTTGGCGCGTCCGGCAATTACCAGAAAAAATCGGCGAGGTTGGACCGCTGCTGCAAGGTGGCTGGATGCTCCGGCCTTTTCGGGGCGTTGCTAATTTGATTAACCTCGTGGAACCACCGACGGAGAAAAAAATTAATGAAGTCGCCCCACCCGTGAATTAACCCGCCCCATTATTTTACCCCAGTCCCCATGACAAATATTTCTAAGCCCCAGCCCAAGATTGATAACACCGACTGGTCATCGCTGACCGTCCCACAAAAAATTCGGCACCTCGAAGTCGAGGGCTTCGTCATGCTACCGGGCATGATTCCCGCTGACTTAATTCCGAAAATTAAAGCGGAACTCGATCGACTGCCGACCAAAGGCTCTGACTACAGCGAAAATCAACGCGGGGCCCACAATGTCCACTTCACCGACTCACCCCATTGCCTCGATTTGATCGCCCTGCCGGCGATGCTGGAATTTCTCACCACTCTTTTGGGTGATGAACTCATTTGCACGTCCTGCGTGTACGCGCTCTCTCGCCCCGGACACCCTGGCATCGCCTTGCACACCGACGCGCAACCCTATGGCTCCGCCATTTTCGGTATGCAGGCCAGCTCCCCACGCCTCGTCCGTGTTTTATATTATCTCGATGATCTCACCCCCGAGAAAGCCCCCTTTAAAGTCGTTCCGCACTCCCACCACTCGTTTCACTCGGATAATAATCCCTACAAACGCTATCTCTCCCACCCCGAAGAGGTCATGGTAACGTGTAAGGCCGGCACCGCGGCGATTATCAACCAGAGCGTCTGGCACGCTAATTACCCGAACACGAGCACGGAGGACCGTCACCTTCTCGCCATTGCCTACCGCCCAGCCTGGGCCTCCCCAATCGCCGATGTTCCAGAATGGCCCGCCGAGAAAGTCGCGCAACTTCCAGCGCACGTCCGGCCGCTTTTCAAAAGTCTTAATACAAAGAGTTTCGATTTTAACGTCCCGAATCGCCCCGCCAACATGGCCACCTCAGCGCCCGGGATTAATCCGAGTCGGTGGGATGCGTGATTCCGGGCCTGGGACGATGTCCGATCACAGGAGCACCGCCGACAGTGGCTCCGACCCGGGTACGCCCGCGCCTTAAAAAAGCAGCTGGCGGTGGGTGATATTCATCAGCTCGAAGGCTATTCTTCAAATTTCAGCGAGTAGAGATCGGCGTCGCTTAGCACCATGCGGAGGCGGACCGTTTGACCGGCCAAGTGGCTGACATCGGCCTGATCACGCCAAGTCACGGTCCGGCCAACCCCAACAGGAAAGTCGCGCCGGCGAGTTTAGCGAAAGGCTTCATGATGGGCCTTCCTCCACGACCCACAGCGAATTCTGCGCGCTGACGCGGCGGACTTCGCTGAAATGATGCACGGAAATGCCCAGTCCTTCGAGCGGAGTCGGCCGACTCACCAGAAACTCCGCCCAATCGCCGCCGAGATGCGCCACGTAGGAGAGATGGAAATGCTCGACCAGATTCGGGCCCGTCGGTTCGCCAAAAAATAACACCGGGCCGGTGTCCACCTGGTAATAGCGATGACGCTCGCTGTAATTCACCGTCTTGACCGGGTACTCCAGCGTCACCTCGCCACCGTCGATGGCCAAGGTGGTGCGGGAAACAACTTCAAGATCGCCCTGCAGCACCTCAAGGGTTGCCTCGATCGACTCCAGGCGGCGGGCCGGGCGGCGGCGAATCACCAGCGCACTGGTTTCGAAAGCAGCCGCCGGATCGACGCATTGGCGCTCGGGCTGCGGGCCAAGGGAAGCCGGGTGGAGCATCACCCCTTTATCGGTTCGGTCCCAGCGCTTGATAATTAGAAACTGGTTCGCGCCACTCACCGCGCACATATCGGCATTCGGTGCCATCCAAACATCGCGCTCGACAAAAACATTCTCCGTTTTGCAGGACGTGCCCAGGCCGAATTCGAAGCGCTGCCCACCGCGGGAAACGGTGGCCAGACACTCCAGCGGCATGCGCACATTGTTCAGAGTCGTCGACGCCGGCCGCGACATGGTGAGGGGTTTCATCTTCGTGGTGTCGCTCCGCCAGCGAATCGCTGAACGGGCAAAATCGCAAACGGCTGAAGTGGAATTAGAAATAGACATGATTCAATCAATCTTAGAAGTGAAACACGTAGATGTCGACTTCCTTCAATTCGGTGAATGTGCAGTAGGCTGTGGCGAGGCTGCTTTAGCTTCAAAATGGCCCCATTCAGACCAAGCAAAGCCTCGTAAATAGGCGATATTTAAAAAACCAATGCCCCCCCGGCCGTCAAATAAGCTGGGGGGGTGGTTAATCACGTCCGTGATTATGCAACGTTGGGCTTGGGCTTAGCCCCCAGCCCAACCTGAGATTAGTTTTTCCTTAAAGCGCAGATCTATTCTGCAATAAAAGGACTTCGCATCGCGCGAAATCTTCCCCCTACTGGCCAGATTAACGCCGATCGCCCAGCCTCACCATGTCTCGCCTAAACTTTAACCTCGAAAAAACCTGCCCGAACTCGCGCGCGCGGGCGGCAACTTTTCAAACCCTGCATGGTCCCGTGCAGACGCCGGTCTTTATGCCGGTGGGTACCCAAGCAACCGTCAAAGCCCAGACCGTTGAGACGATGAAGGCAACGGGGGCATCGGTGCTCTTGGCGAATACCTATCACTTACTCCTCCGCCCCGGTCCGGAGGTTTTTAAAAAATTCGGCGGCATTCATCGCTTCATGAACTGGGATGGCCCTGTGCTGACCGATTCGGGCGGTTTTCAAATATTTTCTCTGCCCACTGAACGGGCCATGAAAGAGGAGGGCGCGCGTTTCCAGAGTTACGTCAATGGTGACTTCTACCTGCTCTCTCCTGAATCGAGCATCGAGATGCAGAAGACCATTGGCAGCGATATTATGATG
>Ga0214919_10007498_pt1 | contig 14703 bp, 12 predicted proteins | sample LL1503_MetaG_FD_177994 | JGI IMG/M metagenome (GOLD analysis project Ga0214919, IMG submission 177994) | Freshwater microbial communities from Lake Lanier, Atlanta, Georgia, United States - LL-1503 | ecosystem: Environmental > Aquatic > Freshwater > Lake | place: USA: Georgia | collected... | reverse complement strand
TTGTTTCTAAATATAACTAATTCTGTTGCGTTTCTATTTACTTGAGCTACTTGTTGTTTATCCCCTGTTAATTGCCAGTCAATAAAAAATGGTTGATACAATTGCCATAGTATTTGAGGATCTTTAGCTAATAACTTATCAAACTGTTCTTGATTTATTTCAATGTATTGATACTCATTTGTTTTTTTACAAAAATACCTTCTAAATTCCCCTGCCTGATAATTTTGTTGCGTTGGTAATGTTGGGGAATAAAAGGGTAAGTATTGTGAATTTGAAGTTTTTAATTGATTGTATTCATAAACAGTTACTGAGGTATCATTTAATAAGGTATATGTTGATGATAAAGGTAGGGTTGTTGGGAGATTATCTAAGGAAACTCCATCAAATGAAAATTGAATTAATTCTAGATTAGGTCTATCGTCTTGGTTTCTACCTGTAAAATATTTACCTGTTGATACTTTAAAATAATATCCACTATATGCTTCTTTAGTATTAGCATATACAAATTCCCCACCATTGGTGTATAGATTAGGAGTTATTTGGGATTTTGGATAATACATTTTATGCTGTTATAAAAATTTGTTTAGCTGTTAGTGTTGATCCTTTTGAAGGAAAATTATTATTTGTGTTTATTGAAAGTCCACTACTATCATATCCTAAATTATTTTTAATTTGGTAGTGTAAATGGAATTTGCCAGGACTGTCTTTGTCTCCAACAGTTCCTATTTGTTGTCCTGCTGTAACTACAGATCCTAATTTAACTGTAGTTGTATCTAAGTGACCATAAATAATATAAAAAGGATTTTTAGCTGCTTGAGTAGGATCTAAATAAAAACTTTTATCTATTTGAATATACACAGCATTAGGTCCATACCCTCCTGCTCCTATTTTAACTACTTTACCTGATGTTGAACTATATACAGGGGTACCTTTAGATGCTCCAATATCTATGGCTCTATGTTGATCACTTCCTTTAACACCTCCAGCAATAGGGGCTCTTACAGTTACTTTACTTGTTATTGTTCCTGTTGTTGGATATAAAAACTTTGATAAATCTAATAAATTGTTGTTTGTTACATATTGTGGAATAGTTCCTATAGGATTACCTGTATCAACTACTCCTCTAGTAGATCCTTTAGAAGCTGCTTCTACTGTACCTTCTGTTGGTGTTGTTCCAAATGGATTTTTAGGAATAGCCATAGATTCTATTTGAGTTGTCCAAATGTTATTTTGAATTTGGTGAGAAACTCCTTTAACTAAGAATTCTAAGGATGTTGGATAATTTGAAGGTAAATAAGTAGTATCAATTTGAAACTTGTTATATATTTTTATCCCTGATAATCCATCCATGGTTAATGCTAAATCAAAAGGTAAAAATCCTAAGTTAGGAGATGCTGCTGTTGGGTTTGTTTCTTTAGCTTTTTTAGTTGATGTGTATTGATCGTATTCTATCAATTGAGTTTGAGCAGGTACATAAGCATCTATAGCTTTTTCATCCCATTTAGGTAATATTCCTGATTTTGCTGTAATACTACCTATATATTGGTTGTAGGTAGTTATGATTTCTTTATAATCAATGTCTATAGATTCTGTTTGAGGGGTAGATCCAGTAATTGCTTCAAAATCTTTTTTATATCTATCTACTAAACCATTATTCATACGAGATAAAGCAGTAGCATCTTGTCCTGGAACATATCCATTAGCTGAAGAACCAATTGTGATCATAGTTGCTAAATTAGGTGGCACTGTAGTTTGAAAACTAAAATCTCTAATAAAACCAGCTGTTGTAATACTACCTATTTTTTTTCCATCTTTATCGTATGTATCTTTTCCATAGTATCCATACATGTCAAACTGAACAGATTTTTTAGGAAGACCTTGTACTTCTAAAAAATGATCTAAATCAGGAAGTGGTATTTGATCACGTATAGTAAGAGTATTTGTTTCTTCATCTACAGTAGGTTCTAATTGACTACTTCCTCCTGTAGATGAATTAAAACCATCACATAATGCTTTTATAATATCATATAAATTTACTTTACCTTTATCATCTTTTAAAGAATCTATAACATTTAAAATCCAAGCCATGTTAAAATAAACATTCATTATTTTTCCATAAAAATGAGTATTCCAAACTGTTCTAAATTCTTGAGCACCGTTAGCAAAAACCGATTTTCCTTTATCAAAAGTAACAAAAAAAGTACATATTCTTGGATCAGCTGGTAATTGATATTGGCTTGATAAGTAAATAATATTACTATCAATGTCAGTATCTATCTTTATTAAATTTAAAGCTTGATTTTGATCTTTTACTTTAGGAATAATTTGACCCGATATAAATTCTAAAAATCTACCAAATCTAATATAATACTGAGAGTCTGCTCCTTGATAGTTTTGTTTAATATAATCTATTGTAGTTGTGGTAGAATATGATGGTACTCCTGCTGATCCAAAAGTATCAACAGGGGCAGATTTTAATTTTTGTTGAGCTCTATAAAATTCTCTTCCTATTTCACTTGAATTAGCAAAGTCAATAATAACTTGTTCTGGTGTTGGAGCGGGAGGTGTTGTATTTTCTGGGGTTGTTGCTGTTTTTTGAGGTACATCTACGTGAGTAGTAAGTCCTGGTAGAAGAATGTTTGCTTTTAATGATTCTATAACATCTCCTAAACTTTTTATAGAGATAGAAATATCATAAGAACCATCTCTATTAAAACTCCAATTAAAATTAACTACTTTACCTACTATAGCATCATAGTTTCCATTAGATGCTTTTCGGTTTTGAGCAATTGCTTGTAACATAGTATCATAATTTACTGTAGTAGTTTTATCTTCAAAAGCAAATTGTTTGGTTAAAAAAGCATCCGCTAAACTATAAGGATTATCAGAAATAAATCTGCCTGCATTATCGTAATAAGAACTATGACCCCATTCTAATAAAATATTAAAACCTAAACGTAAATATAAAAGATCAATTATATCAAATTGTTGTCTATTATTAGCTTTAATATTTACAGTTGCTGATTTTAATGAACCTCTAGTTTCTGTTTTAATAGAAGCTTGAGTAAGACCGGGCATTGGTCGTAAACCAAATTCTGTTCCTCCTACACCATAAGCATATCTATTATAGTCACCTGTACCCGGCCATACCCCTGATTTAAATGCGTTTGTACTTTCATTAGTTACACCATTAAACAGTACAAAATTTTTAGCTAAATCAGTTCCCTTGTAAGGGATATTTCTTAAAGGAGTTTTTTCTATATCAACAGAAGAAACTAATTTTACCCAACTTGTTCTAGCATTTAAATAATCAAGCTGAGTATTTGATCTATCAATATCTCCTTGTTGTTTTTGTCGTTGTTCAATTTGTCCATTAACATATTCTTTAAAACTTTCCCCTACAATATTTCCCATATTAGTAAATGTTTATTAAATTAAAATTTCTTATAACATTAGCATAATTAGAAGGAATTCTAATTTGTATTCCTTCAGGTATTACTAAACTATTTTGAGGTAAACTAACTAAAGTTCCAGCTCCAGCATTACCAGTATTTGCGATAGAAATAACCCACCACAAAGAACTATCACCGTAATATTGTTGTGCCAAAACATCAAATCTATCTCCTTGAGTTGTGTAAACATAAATATCATTTTCAGATAACGGAACTTCAGGATAACGAGAGGTTACATAAACCTCTTTTCCATCAATTTTGGTTTTTAATATATTTTGATATCTATTCATTATGAATCGTAATTATTATTTATTGCTTGTAAAGCAACAAAACGTTGAGGACCAAAACTATTTACAGGTCCTGTTTCTTGTTTAACATTATTATTACCTGTTATTACATTTGAATAAGAATTCTTTTGGAGTTGAGGTACAAAACGATGTATTGGAGTAAAGTTAAATCCTGTTACTTTAATCATATGGGGTAATTCTTTTACTGTAGGGTCATTTCCTGCTATTCCATCTACAGCACCATCATTTATACCAATTTCCCAAGGAGCATCAAAACTAAGATCATAACTTAAACTAGTTATAAAACCAGGTTGTTCATATAAATAACCACCTACAGTCAATTGAACTAAAACACCTCTCATATAACCATTTGGACTATAATCTGGAGCAGTTGTTGATGCTAAGTAATTTAATTTTTTATACATTGGAATAAGTTCTTCTTTTGATTGAGCGAACACCGTCCAACCTAATGAAATACTTCTGTTAAACCCATTGTAAGTATAAAAATTTTCAGCTCTTCCTAAATATTGAAAACTATTCCAGTTTCCTGTGTAAGAATCGCTCATATTATCTAAAAAAGCTCTAAAATGAATAAAAGTTTTAAAGTTTGGAGAATTATTATCAATAACAGCAATTCTAAATTTAACTAAATCATTTACTTCAGTTGAATTACTAACTTCATTACTTCTATATAAAGGTAAAGCTGTAATTTTGTCTAAAGGTCCTACTGGAGTATTTGTAGATGAATTTATTACTCCCTTAGAGTAAGAAGCATAACTTTTATTAGCTCTTGCTCCAGGATCTCCTAGATTAACTCGTCCTTCAATTGTTTGATTTTTAGCAATATCATATGAAGGAGAAAAAGGTGTAGCTCCACTTTCGGTAGATGTTCTGCCATTTTGTTTTAAAGCACCTAATTTATCTCTTAATACTTTTCTAAAGTCTTGAGATTTTGGGGAGGGGTTTATACCATTTGGAGGATTAATATTAGTATCAATAATATCCTGTTGGTCATAAGTAAAAGTACCGTTATTATATATTAAAGGGCTATTCTTTGGAAAAACAGTATCATATACATTATGATTATAAACATCTATTTGTTTACCAAAAAAATTAAAATTATTATTAACGGGAATTTTTGTTAATTTAGAATATATACCTGAAACTCCTTTGTTTTTGGATTGATCATTAATTAATGAAAGAGTTTTTGTATAATTTGTTGAATCAGGGTTTGATTTTGAACCTAAAGTTCCATAAAAATAACCAGGATTACTAACAACTAATGGGTTTTGATTACCTGTTCTTTGATTAGGACTAGCAAATCTAATGTTTGTTTGACCTTTACCTGAAATAGCACTAGGTCCACCATTGTATGTTAAAACATTAGTAGTACCTTTATTTAAGGTAAATCCATCTAATTTATCATCTGTACGATTTTCTCTAATACTTTTATATAATCTATATAATCTATTTTCTTCTTCGGGTTGATTATATGGTACTTTGGTTTGATATAAATTTTTGTTATTAGCATATGCTCCCGTTTCCTCAAACGGATTATTACCTTGTTTATCTAAATGACCACCAAAAGCAATAACACCAGCTTGAGCTAATGTATTTAGTGGAGAATAAGTACCTTCATTTAATACTCCACTTGTTTGTGTTCGAACTGAGGTTTGGGATAATAATTGTTGTTTTGCTATAAATAAAAGTCCATTAGGAGATTTAATATCAAAAAACATTTTAGTTAAACGCACAATATCAGTTGCTGAATCTTTTACAGCATTGATACCTCCCCTTAATACAAAATCTGTTGTTCCTATATAGGGAGAAATTTCATCAGGGATAGGAGTAGTAATATATGGTTGTCCACTATTACCTCCATAAACCCTGTCGTTCCCATATCTTAGGGACTTAAGATCAGTTTTAAGGTTAATTAAACCCATTATTATTTAGGTAAGTTATCTAAATAAGGTAATTTTCCTGTTACTTTAGGTGCTAATCCATTTAAATCTAATGTAGAAACAGCTAAATCTGTAGCGTAATTAGATTTTTTATCATAAACTAAAGGTTGTTTACCATCTAAATCTAAATTTGATGTTGCTAAATCTTTTTTGTATTGAGATACACCATCATATTTTGTTGGATTTTTTCCATCATAAGCTGAAAGATTTGATCCTCCGATTGTTAATTTATCTAAAAGTGCCATATTTTTATTTTATTATAAATATTAAAATTATTGAAGTTTATATGTTCCTACATTCATTGCTGTTCCTACTTTAGTAGCATCTAAATAAACATCACCACCAGATTTTACAGCATGTATTAATTCGTCTAATTTTTCATAAAATTGTTTTAATGGTATTACAGCTTCAGATCCAGCTTCCCCTACTATAGCTCGAGTTGGACGATTAACTATTCCACCTACAGCCATTTCTGGTTCGTCACCTCCAAAGTAAGACAAACCACCACCAATTAAACCACCTACAGCACCACCAATTAAAGTTCCAACTCCAGGAATAATAGAACCAATCATAGCTCCTGTAGATGCTCCTGATAAAGCTCCTCCAGCTACGTCTAAGCCTTTACCTAAATTTTTATTTCCAGATTTTTTAGCTTGCTCAGCAGCATAATCTACACCAAGTGAAGCTACTAATCCTCCAACACCACCAGCTAATCCTTTAAGTCCTTTAAGTCCTTTAAGAAGATTTTTACCCTTAAATAAAGATTTCAATCCTTTTGTTTTACCCCCTGCTTTCATAAATCTACCGGTTTTAGGATTTCGTGGAGGCATAGCTCTTTTTGATGAGGGAGTTGAACCTCCAGAGGAAGTATTTTCTGCTTCTTCTAATACACTATCTAAAATTCCGTCTTCATCTCCTACCATATCACTAAGACCTACTTCCCCTGCTACAGATGCTATAGCTGCTAATTTTCCACCACGACCTTTGCGACCTTTACGACCTCTAAGCCCCCCTGTTCCTCCACCACCACCTCTACCACCGTCAATAATAACGTGAGTAGGGTTTGATTTTGTACCTAAAGGTGCTTTAAAAGCACCCATTAATGTTTTTCCTACTACCATTATTCCAGCAGCTACTGCGGCTAAAGAAAGTACAGCTCCAGCAACTCCTAAAACATTAGCAATCCATTTATTAGCAGCTATTATATCACTTACTTTTGCTACTGCTTTCATTATAGCTCCTAAAGGACCAGCTACTGTTGCTTCCAAAGCACTTTTTCCTTTTTCTATATTTTTAGAAATTTCAGCTTCATTGTCTAATTGTTGACTAGCTAAACTTACTGATTCTCCTCTTAATACTTTTTCTTCTAATGCTGCTGCTTTTTCTATTTCCCCTTTTTCTTTTAATTTTTTAATTTCTTCTGAAAGACCTTTTCCATTTTCCTTTTCAACTTCACGAATCTTTTGTTGTCTTACTAAAGAATTATTTAATTCATCAGCACTCATACCTAAAGCTTTAGCATATGATTCCTGTTGAATTACATTCATTTTTTGAAACTTTTGTAATCCATTAGGTCCTAGATTTTTCATTAATTCAGCAGCAGCTCCTGCTGTATCCCCTTGTAATGCTAAACCTCTAGCTCTTTCTAAATTTAAATCTTGACCAGTTAATAATTCTGCTTCTAATTCTGCTGAAATGGAATCTTCAAAATTTAATAATCCTTTAGATATGTTTTTAGTTTGCTCTAAAGTCATTCCTAACCTCTGAGCTTGAACTACTGCTTTAGCTATTAATGTTGGATCATTTTTATATTGAGCAGCTAATTGACCTTCAGTTTTTAATACTTCTTGAGTAATTTTTTTCTGGTTGAATATGCCTTTGTTTACTTTACCTATAGAATCATAAACTCCTTCAGCTGTTTTTCCAGTTAATGCTTCATATTCATTTAATTTAGATGCTTCTTCAGTAGTTAAACCAGCAACTTCTTGTAATTTTGCTTGAATAGCTAATTGTTCTGAGTTAAAAGTTACTGCTGTACCATAGTAATTGTTTAATTCTTTAGTAGATTTAACTAAGTCTTCAAAATTAACAAAAGATCTTAAAGTATTATCAGCAACCTCTCCAGAATTAACTACCATGTGTTCTAATTCATGAGTTATTCCAGAAGCCGCTTCCCAACTTAACCCTAAATCTTTTTGAATATCAAAAGTTTTCTTGTTAAAGTCAGTACCAATTTCATATAATTTATGAAAAGCTTCACCTATTGCTATTGCTTGTACTAATGGGTCTTTAAAGGATTCCATTATTCCTTTACCCATACTTTTAAGACCAGCACCTATTACACTAAAACTATTTCCTGATTTTGCTGCTTCTCTTAAATCTTTGTTTAAATGTTCAAAAGCTTCAGATTCAATACCTATATGTTCTAAAGTTTTTTGAATACCTCCAAATAAAGATCCCGTGTACCCTAAGGTTTTTTGAATTTTTTCTTCGTTTTCTACTTCTTTTTGACTTAAAGAAACAATTTGTTTTAAATAAGAACCCTTTAAATTTAAAGCTGTGTTTATTTCTGAGGTATATTCTTTTAATTTTTCGTATTCTTCTTTTTCTTTTTTAGTAGCGTCGCCTGATTTTATTTTATTTAGAAGTTCTTCTTTCTGAATTTTAGCTAACTTTCTAGCATTTTCTAACTGAGTATATTCTTCTTGAGTTTTTTTAGATAATGATTTAAGTTGTTTAACTGTTAATATCTCTTCATCTTTTTTATGATTACTTAACTTTTGAGCTATACCTTCTAAAGTAGAATAAGATTTATTTATTAAGTTAACAGCTTTTTCTTGTCCTTTTAAATCAGCAAGAGTATTTTTAAGTGTTGATGATATGTTACCAAAAGTATCTTTTAAATCTTCAACTTCTTTTTTCATTCGGGAGACTACTTTTCTAGCTCCTTCAATACCTCCACCTACTGCTTTAATAGCGGCATCTACATTCTTAAAAGATTCCCCCCCTAAAGATGTTATTTCTTTACGAAGTTCTTGAATTTGTTTTTTTAAGTCTTGAAGATTATCAGCCATTTTAAAAAATTAGTTTATTATAAATATTGGAAGGCATCATTTTTTAGATGCCTTCGTAACATATGTAGGGACTTGGATTTTATTATTAGATACAGCACCTGCTGCTTTCATATTTTTTATAGATTGATCAACAGTATCTGTAGTATCGTTTTTTCTTTCATAATGTTCGTTTATTTTACGATAAGTAAAACGCCGAAGCCATAAAGGCATGTTATATATAGTTTCGTAATCGTATCCTCCTTGTCCGTAAAATAATATTTCGTGGATTTGGGTAAATACATTACCTCTATACTCAAGCGTCAGGCCAAAAAAAGCTAGCGTTAATTGGAATAGTGATGTCCTCCACAGCACCATTATCAAACACATAATTATATGTTAAATCTACACCTGGAGCAATTGTATTAATATGTTCTCTTAATGCTCTTGAATCTTTAGCTAATAAACCATATTCAATAAACTCCCTAACAGTTTTTTTATCGTAACTACCATTAACTGAAAGAATCATTTGGCGTAAACGAGCTGTAACTTCAAAATTACCTTTTGGATCTATTTTCTTTAATCCTTGAATTTCTTTTTCAATTTCTCCATCATCACCGTGAGTTAATAATTTAAAAGTAATTTCATTTTTTGTATTAGGTAAAGTAAATGGAAACTCATTTTTACCTTTTTCAATAATATTTTCTTCTTTTAAATATTTTTCTTTAACTTGGGTTAAATCTACAGTTAATTTTTCTTCATCATCTGAATATTCTGGATAGTATGTAAATGAATAGTCTTTACCATATCCTAAAATACGAGCTGCTAACATAATAGCATCTTTGTCTCCAATTAATAAATCTTTGTAATCAAATTTAGTAATTAACATGGATTGTAATAATTTATCAATTACAATACCTTGTTTAATATAATTTTGATTAGTTAAAATGTCTTCTTCCCTAGCAGTCATATACTTCATTTCAACTTGCCCAGATGATAAAGGATGGCCTTCGGGATAAAGTAAACCTTTTGAAGGTAAATCTACCGTTTCGGTAGGAAATTTAAATTTATTTTCTTCCATAATTTTTATTTGTTATAACTTTATTGTCCTATATAAATATATAAGAAAAAAAGAAGCTCGCAAAAAATGCGAGCTTTCTTTGATTTATTTTTACTTTTAATTAGAAATTTAAAATACAATAATCAGGTTGAACCGTCATTGTGATGTTAACTGCTGTGTCTGCTGTATCCCAGTTATAATCTCCAAAGTTAGAATCGGTAATAAAAGCACCTTTAATAATCCATTCAGAAACGATATCACCTACTGGTCCTAATACGTCAAATGTTAAGTCTTTCTTATAGAAATCACTATAACCATCACGTCCCGTTACTGATTCGTGGTGTAAACGTACCCATTCCATTACTGCCTGAGCACCTGAAGGTGTAATAGGATCAAATAATGTAAATTGGATAGTACCCCAAGTAGTTTTACCTTTAACGTTACGTACTACGTTTATATGGTTTAAAGGTACTGTACCTTGAGATAATGTGACTGCACCAACACCTTTGATCTCATACGCTGGTATACCGTCAATATACATAATGAATCGGTTTGCCTGTTTTGGTTCAAAGGCTGTGAAAAATATTTCGTTTGGATCTAATACTGCCATTTTATTTATTTGTTTGTTTTGTTATAAATATTATTTTTTTAAAAAAATTAACCAGGGAAAGTTGCTCCAGTTGGTAAGATGTTGAAGTCTAAGTAAATAAATTCAGCAGTCTTAGTTGGCTGTAAGTAAATTTGTCCTACTAATTGGTTTCTATCGATTACATCAGGAGTATTGTTACTTGAATCCATTACTACTTTGAAAGCATACAAACCTTGACGTTGTTGTACTGATTCTAAGTATGGATTAACTTGGTTCAAGAAACTAGTACGAGTTGCTATAGTGTTTTGTTCAAACACCAAGTTATTAGCAACTTGAGAGATGTACGATTTAAGAGAAATCAACAAACGACGAACATTTACACGATCCAAAGCACTTGCTTTAGTTTGTAATGTTTTTTGTCCATAAACTACAACTCCTGTTCCAGGGAAAGTAGCAATTGGATTAACTTTATTTGTGTATAAAGTATCACGGTTTGTTTGAGTTAATTTCTTTTCAGCTCTAACTACTGTACCTAATCCACCTCTATTAATACCTGCTGGTGCAAACCAAGGTTCAGAAACTGAATCATTGTACGCATAAACACCACCTACCATTGTTGAAGCTGGAACCCATACTAATTGAGCTGAATCAGGATCGATTGTTTGAACCCAAGGCCAATATGAAGCAGCGTATGAAGTATTTTTAGAATTTGCAGTACCAGTTACTGTATTAATACTTGAACTAAAAGGTACTAAATCAGAAACATAAATATTATCACCTCTGTTTTGAGTATTATTAATAATAGATGTTACTTGAGAAGCACCTAAATTAGCTTCAGAAGCACACAAACCAGGAGTTAACAATACATTGAATTTATAATCATCTTGGTTAGCTAATAAATTAATCATGTTATTATAAGCACTAGCTGATATACCTTGAATATTATTTACACCTGTAATGATGTTATTATAGTATTTAGCTCCTCCACCTACAAACAAAGTTCCAGTAGCACCAATAAATGAACCACTTGCATTTACAGGAATAGAACCTGTAAATTGAGATTTTGGATTACCGTTATTATCAAAATAAAGTGGAGTTTGTGATGGAACTGATTGTACATAAACATACTTAGAATTATTTGGGAAATCACCATTTACTAAAATTTGTGAACTTCCATCACTATCTGTTGAGAATGATTTGTATTGATTACCAATTACTCTAGCTACATAGTTAGGAGCTGTTGGATCCATTGATAAGTTAGTCCATGTTTCTAACACAATAGGATTATTGGTATTATCATCACCTTCACGAATTAATAAAGCAAAAGTACCTTGTGAAGTATCTTGGTTAGTAATTTGCCATCTAATATTATTTGATGAACCTGAAAGTGATAATGATCCACTAGAATCTAATGAGCAAGAACTGTTCATTATAACACCTTGAGATATAGTGTTTAATACTAAAGCTTCAGCTGCAGAAGCTGAATTTAGAATTGATACTCCACCTCCATTACCTCCTGTTACTGAACCTGTTGCTGTAGTTGCAGAAGCAAAACTACCTGTAACTACTCTAGCTACTAATAATGATTGACCACCATTATTAAAATAGTTAAAAGCAGCAATTGAAGTAAAATAAGTGTAAACATTACTACCACTTAAAAAAGTAGTACCAAATTTGTTTTGATAGTCACTGTATGAAGTAACAATTGTTGGAACTTCTGCAGGACCATAAACGGTAGGACCAATAATAGCAGCCCCTACAGTAATAGGTTGTTGCGTAATAAAGGAGTTGTCGTTTTCTAAAGCGAGTACGCCAGGTGATATTAGTGTTGATGCCATGTTTCTAAAATTATTTTGATTTTATTCCGTAATAAATATTACAAAAAAAGTCAAAATTAATTAGAACTGGTGAATTCTCCCTTAGCTATATTGATAGCTCCCTCGCCGTATTTTTCTTGAATTTCTTTTCCTACTTTAATTTCTTGTAGTTTAAGTTGTGCAAGTTGTTCAATAAGGGTTTCTTTTTGAAGTTCTAATTCTTGAATTTGGAATTCAACATAACCAAAATCAATTGTTAATTGATCTCTTTTTGATTGTAAACTTTGAACTTGAGTAAGTTCTTCTTGGGTTAAAACTTGTGTTGTCATTTATTATACGTAGATTATTGTGTAAAAGAAATTTGCATCACCCCCAGTAGAGGTAAAAGTTAAAGTTCCGGCATTTAAATTTCCTACTTGAACTACTGGACCTGCTCCTGCACTACTTGATAATGCTAAAGATACAAAAACGTTTTGTCCTAATGTTTTACCTGTTAATTCACTAAGAGTAACACCTAATGTTCCCCCGTTTGTTTTACCTGCTCCTGCTATAAAGTTTAATTGAGTATTAGGTACAACACTACTTCCACTAGCAACATAACTTCCTAAAATTTTAGCACTTGAGGCATATGATGCTGATGCTGCTTGAGAGGCACTTACTGCTTGAGAAGCTGTAGCTGAAAGTATTTGAGTTGTAGGATTATAAGTAGGTCCTTGAGCCGAATAGTATAAAGCTGAAGTTGATCCTGTTGATGCTAAATAAGGTATTGTATAACCAATATTTGAAGCAACATTTTGAGGTTTTATAGTATCAGAAGCTACTGCATTAGAAAAATAACCACTGCCTGTAGTTTGTCCTGCAAAAGAAAATGAACCAGATATAGTAATTGCGTATCCTACGGCTCCGGTTAGAGCATCAATAGATTGAGATATATCTGATGCTTGAACTACATTCCCGTTTAGGATATTTGTTTTGGATAATACTTGTAATGCCATGTTTATTGATAAATATTTATACTTTCCAGAAACTATAAATACCTTTATCTAATTCATAAGAAGGCCAAATAAATCTTTCTCTCATAGGTTGTTGTTGAGCCCATTCCCACATTTCTGTTAAACCTTTTTTTAAGTCTGTTTTGTATTCGTAACCTAAAATATCAATTGATTTTTGCCAAGTTGGAATAGAATGTTTAACTTCATGTCTTGCTTCTTTATAAATTATTTCTCCACTACCAATTACCTCTTGTAAAGTTTTACAAGCATCAGCAATTGAAATTTCTTCAATACCTCCTAAATTAATAATTTGTTTTGATGCTTCTGGAAGAATTGCTGATTTCCAAAGTGGTTCTAAGTTATCATCTATATAACTAAATGCTCTTGTTTGAGTACCATCACCAAAGATAGTCATTGGTTCATTATTTAAATGTTGATACATCCAAATTCCTAAAACATTACGATATTTGTCCCAAATATTTTGTTTTACACCATACACATTATGTGGTCGAATAATACACCAATCTAATCCGTGTTGTTCTCCAGCTATTTGAATATCCATTTCACAAGCATACTTTGCTACACCATATGGATCAATAGGAGCTGGGATTTGGTCTTCATCAAATATTCCACCATACCCATGTCCATATATAGCTAGAGTTGATGTAAATACTAAACGTTTAACATCATGTTTAATACATTCATTTACAATATTAGTAGTAGCTACAAGATTATTTTGATAATTATAATTTCTAATAAAAGGAGATAATCCTTCAGCAGCATAAGCAGCAAAATGAAATACATAATTTGGTTTATATTTTTCAAAGGTTTGTGCTAATGTAACCTTATTAATTAAGTTAGCTTCAATAAATTTAACTTGAGGATCAACATTTTCTTGATAACCTCCAGATAAATCATCAATCCCAATTATTTGATATTCGGGTTTGTTTTTAATAATCCAATCAGCTAAACGACTACCTAATAATCCTGCTATACCTGTTATTAATATGGTTTCTTTCATTGTATTTTTAATAATTTATTTATTGATTTTATTACTTGTTCTGGTTTAATTGTTTTAGTACATTCAAATTGTCTTGGTGTATTTTCATGTTCAGGACACCACTCCCAATTGCCTGGGTTTAACCAGTGTTTATTAAAACACCCAGTACATACGTTTGTATCATAATTAAATATTCGTTCACAATCTAAAAATTCGGTATATGGTTCACTAAATCCTGAAATTAGGATTGTAGGAGTTCCTATTGACCATGACATCCAACTTAATCCACTACCTACTCCAATAAATGCTTCAGCATGTTTAATATCAACCATTCTATCTTCAATAGGATAATTACCTGTTTTATTAATTACTCCTGTTAATGTACCTCCTAATTTTGAATCATGCCATTCATCTCCTAAAAGTTCATGAGTTAACATTAAAACTTTATATCCATTTTCATTTAAATAATCAATAATTGTTTGCCAACCTTTTGGG
>Ga0214919_10007497_pt1 | contig 14703 bp, 11 predicted proteins | sample LL1503_MetaG_FD_177994 | JGI IMG/M metagenome (GOLD analysis project Ga0214919, IMG submission 177994) | Freshwater microbial communities from Lake Lanier, Atlanta, Georgia, United States - LL-1503 | ecosystem: Environmental > Aquatic > Freshwater > Lake | place: USA: Georgia | collected... | reverse complement strand
CATATAATTAACACAGGTATCGTCCAATGCTGAACCGCTCAAATACCATTTATAGTAGTTGCGTTGATTCCACTGCTGTAATTTAATAGAACTCCAATCGCATTTAGATGTTGCTGGCTTACATTCAACATGTGTCAAATTATAGATTACGGTATCTCCACCACAGCAAGTATTTTTAACTGCCGCTCTTACATAGTAATATCCAGTATCATTAAAAGTGTAGGTAAAAACCCGGTTACTTCCTTTGTAGATAGGAGTCGTTGAACCTTTTTTGAAAATTAAAATTTCATGCTTATAACAAGTATCTACAGTACCTGACACTTCAAAAGTGTAAACATTACATTTGTTTGATTTGCCCAAGCTCACCTTAGACCAATCGCATTTTGCGTTTGCTGATGCCAAGGAGACCAAGAGCATTAACAGCGATAGTATTTTTTTCATTTGTTATTTATTTTTTTAAAGATAAGGTGTATCTAAATCCAACAACTGCAAATCCCCCATTGTCGTTGAATAGTCCTCCACACTTAAAGTGAGTTGATATTCTGCTCATAACCTGAAGATTGATTCCAAAAGTCATTCCGATAGAAGGTTTCATCCCATCGTCAATTAAAGTGCTGGTGTAAGTCGATGTTGACGGATCATACTTAGAAACAACTTCGTAGATACGAGCGGTCCCAATGCCAAATCCAAGATCTGTGCTGAATAAATTTGATGATCTTTTTCCGAATCTCATAAAAGTTCCCAGGTAGTAGTTGCTAACTGCAGGAACTTGTATATTATCTTGAGGATAGTAAGAATAATAACTGTAGGAGGGAGTTGTGTAGATCATGGGATTTAATCCCTTGGTTATTGTCCAATCTCCTCTTCTAGAGAAAGACTGGGCAGAATCCAGGATATTGATCTCACCAAGATACTTCCCGCTATTGGAGACAGCTGCTCCAATCTCGATTTTTTGTCCGTAGACGGCTAGACTCGTCAGTCCCACCATCATCAATAGTGTTAGTTTTTTCATTCTTTTTTCTTTATTTTTAAGTAAAAATACGGTCTGAGTTTTATTTCGTAAGGATGTATCTAGTAACGAAGATTCCCTGTCCGTCGTCTTTTCCTGAGTTGCTCTCTACCCCGCCCAACACAAAGGAGATTTTCCATCCCTCTCTAAGTAGAGAAATAAGCTTGGCCGTAACGATAGCGTCGTTGCTGGCGATGTTCTGGAAGTTGATTCCCACCCCTGAATACAAATTCAAAAGCTTAATCTCGTTAAATTTTTCGATCTTCATCTCGTCCCTGGATGTGTTTACGTCGGACAAAGGAGTCGAACTGATCGTGTCGACGGACTCGATGATTCTAGAACGTCCAATTCCCATCGGAACAATAGACTCAACTACGGTTAAAATTTTAATTTGGGTCTGAGCCCAGGAGGAAGTGAAGAAGCCAAAGAGGGCTAGAAGGAGAAGTAATTTTTTCATAGGTTTATTTTATTTTTATTCTGATCAGATAGATCGAGTTCCGGGGTGGTGTTGGACCAACATAAATTAGTTCCCTTTTAAATGGAATCTTAATTGGATCAACCTTCGTTCGAACAGAATCTGCTCTCAGGAAGATGATGGGTTCCGACTGATAAAGGGAAACTAGGGGAGAATGTGGGAGAATTGTTTTATAGGATAGGAAGGGAGAATTAGACCAGGAAGTATCCAGTCTGATCTGTTGAGATCTTGCCTCTCCTGATAGGAGGATTAAAAGGAGACTCGGTAAGATCTTTTTCATTTCCTTCTTTATTTTACGATCCAGCTCCAGAATTTTTTATGGAGGGAAGGAATTGCAGTTCCCATCAGGGGAACTAGGATGGCAGAAAAGATCAAGGTCTTAACCAACTGAGGGAAGTCTTGGATTAGAGGGAAAAGAAGAGCAAATAAGATGTTGATCGTTGGATAGACGAACAACCAGGATACAAGCATCATCTTCCAGATTTTAGGTTTAGGGTTATTCATAATTATTTTTTATAGTTTAGTTTAAAGATTTTGTTCCTCGTTCTTCTTCAAGTTCTATCTAAGAAGGGTAAAGGTTCCGTTATATTGGAATACTTTATCTTCTAATGATGTCACCATGAGTTTATAAACATACACACCATCTTGAGCAGGTTTGCCTAAGTAATTACCATCCCATCCTCTGGTAAGGTCGGTTGTCTCGAACATTTTTTCTCCCCATCTATTGAATATCAGCATTTGATATGTCTTGTTATTAATAATATACGGTCTGAATGTGTTGTTTTCGTTTGGTCCTGAGTTATCAGGGGTAAATGCATCAGGTACGAAGATAATAATATCGGGACCAATTACAACCTTTTTTAGAGAGGAATCCTTACATCCTTTATCCGTGGTAACGACTAGCTTAATCCAATATGTACCAGTGTCTTTCCCAAATATGATGTTTGAATTCTTAAGAGTATCGCTACCGGTCTTAAATGTTTTACCCCAACTCCAACTGTATTTCATATTGGTGGCAAATGAGGTCTGGCTAACGCTTGAGGTGTTAACTGTTTTGAACTTCGGTAGTGCAACTGTTGTTTTGTACAGCGGGTCGGTAGTAAATACAACACTTGGCTTTGGATAGACATTAACTGTCTGTGTTATGGTTCTATTGCATTGTTTCTTGCCCTGCAGATTCGTAATTGACAATGTGACTTGATATTGTCCTTGGGTCGTAAATAAGTAAGGGACCGGGCCATTACTGCTAGATGTGTTATTGGAATTTACATACCAATCATACCTTAACAACGAAGGGTTAATTCCTTTCCTTTCTGAGGGGATAAAAATATTGTTCAGCGGTTCACATCCATTTTGATAGGTAAACATCGGGTCGGGATATTTGTGGATATAAACTCTTGCAGTATCGAATGGATTTGGACACACATTTTTTACAACAGCCCAATCAACTCTTACGTCGACGTAGCCTAAGGATGTGTCAGTACTTGTTGGGATGTATTTTCTTGACATGGCTGGTCCAAAAGTTGTTATTGGTTGCCAATTGAATGTCCCCCCGTTTAAATACTGGGTGTCTATTTTTAATGTGATTGTATCAAAATCGCAGCCTTCGACTGGTTTAACAAACTTAACCTTTGGAATATTGACGATAGTTATTTTCGCATATTCGGTATCTTGACAGTTATAAGGAGTAAGACCAATCATCATCCATTTGTATGGACCAGGAACATATCCCGTTGGGGTCGTTGTTCCATCAAAGAATCTACCATCTGGGTAGCTTACAATAGTTCCACCCTTATTGCTGACTGCTAACTTTAGAACGTCTAGAGGAATTGCAGATGCACAAATTGTAGTATCTCTAACCCTTAGATCTGAAGTGTCGTGAACTATAATACTAAAGCTATCAATTCTTGTACATCCAAACTGTGAACTAACATATTTGATATTGTACACACCAGGTCCTGTAGATGTTTTGAATGTCCCGGTTGAAATATTTGTGCTTACTTTTGGATGTGTTCTATCCCCATTTACGTCTTGAATGTAAATTGTTCCTCCCGTTGGTTTAACCCCATTGACAGTTATGTAGTCAAACATATTAACATTAATCCCCGAGTTAACACAGTAGTCTGGAATTGTTTTGATGATCACATTTGGTTCCGCAATTACGGTAACATCAACAGTATCTGAACTCTGGCATCCAGTAACTAAATCTCTAACAATGAGTTTGAAGGTGTATTTTCCTTGATATTCATCTTGAGACGGTGCACCAAAGTTAAATTTAATGTTTGGTGTTCCCCCGCCCGAAATGTTAAATAATAAATTTGAAGTATCAATTCCCGATGGTGCTCTTACAACATCCCATCTCATATACACACCCGATTTGCTTGCTGGTTTTGTTCTTAATACATCCATCATCATCGACCCGATATCCTGACAGATAGTTTTTGGAACCAACGTAATCAATGGTGTACCGTAAATGGTCTGAGTTGTAGAATCCAGATTAGAACAACCATTTGTGTCGTTAAACTTAACATAAACTTTTGTAGTGAAGTTATTACCTCCTTGTAATTTACTATTGTCTAGTGATACTGTGTTGAATAGGAACCTTCCGTTGTAAGGGAAATATTGGGTAACAATATTTCCAACTTTATTTTTAGTTCCGCTCCAGATATCGTAAGTTCCAAAATTGTGAGGTTTAACAATAAATGGTTCTAGCCATTTATCTCCATAAGAATAACATTCAGGCTTCAATGGTTTTGGACTCCAACTAATTTTTGGTAGAGGTTTAACCCTAACAAACATCGTGTCCATGTCTTCGCATGTATGTCCATTCTGAGTTAAAACTGTTTTCAGAGTGAACATGTAAGTTGATTTTGTTATGTCGGATTTCAACTTATAGGTTGACAAGTTACCCAATCCACCCCAGGTATAAGTTGGGGTAAGAATAAATGGATTATGAGAAGCCTTTAGTGTAAAAGTATCTTTATCGCAGATTGCTTGGTTTGGTCCAGCATTTGACACTACAGTGTCATTTACCACAAGCATAGCCGTGTCATACTTAACACACTTAAATGTTTTATCTGTAATTCTTACCCAATATTGTCCTTTTAGATTTGTGGTGATGTAACGAGTTGTATCCCCTCTACTCCACAGATACTTTACGGTATCGTTATTTTGTCCGTCGAATGTATTTGTCTCGTAAGTACAAATAACTTTATCTGGACCCAGACTTATTACAGGTAATGGTTTAACAAAAGTGTATGTTGTATCTCTGAATTTACATCCATCCCCGTCCGTTACTTCTAACATCAGAGTTGAATCTTTCTTAAAGTTTTTAATTGTAGTGTAATCTAGGGTGTCCCCATTATTCCACTTGTACTTCAGAGTGGGTTTACCTGCAATAACTTTTGCCTTCAGTGTGAACGTTGTTCCATAGCAGGCAAAGCTATCTGCTTTAGCTAGAATTACCTTAGGAGGTTGTGTTAGAATTACAGTATCGCTATAAATGGTAACACATGAGCTTGAGCTTGTTAATTTATGAACTATAATGTATTTTCCTCCATAATAGTAGTTCATCGTGTCGGTTTTCTTAGAAGAGTAAAATAACTCTTTTGCTAGTGTGTCTCTAACACTCCAGGAATAACTTACTGCTGCATAGGTGTTATAAGCTTCCATTGCAAATCTACCACACTTTAACTGAGTGTATCTACGCTTAGAAGTTGGCTTTGGATTAACCTTAATCTTGAAAGAACGAATGGAGTTTGCCGGCGGTGAACAGTGCTGGTCTGTAGCTGTAACTGTAAATGAATATAGTACATCAGATGCAGAACCAATTGGTGGTGTCCAACAAAACTCGTATTCCTTTTCTCGAGCTTTGGGATCGACAACTTTGAATGTTGCACCAGGAATACCTGCATTCCATTTACCTAAAACCGTATCAGGGGTTGTTTGAAAGGGGGTAAATGTTTCATCCGTTATTTTTACCTTGAAACATATCTTCTCTCCCTCACAGACTTTATACGAGAAAGGTCCATTAATTACAGGACTCTTATTATAACCACAGTCATCCCTGATCCATAACTGCATATCCCTTCGGGTCTTACCTATAATTCGGTAAACCCCCGAGGTATCTTTTCTCCATTCAATTTGTTCAATGACAAGTACCGGAACTTCATCGCATTTTGTTGGAGTAACAATAACATCGGCATTTGATGTGTCAAAGTAAAATCCACGAGGTGGATTAGTTTTTGGATTCGGTGCGCACTTAATTGTTGTTGGGGGCACACAAAATGGTGTCATCGGATACTGGGAGGAAAATGGAGATGTATATGTAATTGAACTGTTTGGTATCCCCTGCAGTCCATCAGTCAGTCTGTATGAAATTGAATCATAGTCTAAAGTATCAATCGCACCATTGTTAAAGTACCAGGGCTGATTACAGCAGAGGATTGCAAAAGGTGGATTACTTAATTGTGGTGAATTATTACAATTGTTCTTCATCTTCTTCAGGTTGCAGATGTTAATCATACAAGTAGAATAGAAGTTATTACCAGCAGCACCGGTTGTGATTGCACCATTACGAGCATTCTCATTGACATAAAATGTAACTTCGCAGCACGTTGATTTGTTAAGAAAATTGCTGAGAGGAGATGCATTAAAATCTACAGTGGCTTCAAAAGTGTGCTCCTCTGTTCCCTGGTTCCCTGTAGTTGAATTGGAGGGTGAACAGGGTGAACTTGCTGTTGAACATCGGCTGGTAATGTCGGTAATCTTTACTCTGGAAAGTCCACTTAGAGTATAGCTTCCGCATCCGTTTCCTCCGTTTGTTCCAGCATAGGCACCAAAGGCAACAACACCCATCGGGATACCCCTACAGTCCCGGTAGACTTTAGCAGTAATTTTATACTTGCCATTTCCTAGACACTTATAGGAAACGTCTGCCCCCATCATGTGGGAAGCTCTAGCCGGGAGGATTACCCCTGCCAGTGCAAGTAAAAAGAGAGTTAGAAATTTGTAGAATTTATTCATAGACAGCTCGGTTATTTATTACTATATAACCGAACTGATGATAATGTTTCTAAATGGTGGTAAATTTTACGGACGGACGTCTTCCTGGTCCTGAGCGGTGGCTGATTCTTCTGCTGAGAACTGGGTTACGTATTCTTCCTTACCTTCTGAGATTAATTCAGTCCCCTCTTCCCTGACATAGGATCCGTCGGGTGTGAGGATTTCTAGTTCCTCGAGAGGTTCTTCCTCCATTTTCTTCTTATGCAGGACAATCTTATTGTACAGAAGTTCTATCTCGTCGTCTGACAGATTGGACTTCTTCCCGTTGATGTCGACGGTACAGGAGACAACATTACCTTCGATGTACCCTTTGTTTGAGTCGATCCGATCGATGCTTCTTGCATAAGGCCCGTCATTGTCGAATTTCCTTCCTGTATAATAGCAGGTTTGGAACTTTAACAGAGTTTTGACAGACTCAAAGGAGAGATTGAACTCTAGCTTTCTGTCCATTGCACTCTGATAGATGTTGAGGAGCTTCTTGGCAACTTCAACGTCGCTAGGCTCGATTACTTTTTTATTGATGGGCTTTCCGCCCTTTCTTCTTGGTTTTACCATATTATAGTTAATTTTTTTATTTCTTAATTTCCATCATATTTTGGAAATGTTTTTGGTTTTGCAATAATCTTTCCCTGTGACCCAAAAAATCCTCATGATCTATAATTTCCATCAGATATTCATATCCCTCTTGGTACCTCTCCGTCCAATAGCAGGAAACAGAAAGCTCGTCGTTAAGGTAGATCCCGTACATATTTGGCTGGAAAAAGAGAAAATATTTGTCTTTTATCACAGAAAAAGATTTCGATCTGGCTTCTTTTAAGTACTGATATCCAAGGTCAAATTTTCCAACCTTGTTGCAATGCTGTCCCAGGTGGTAGAGAGGCTCAGATCGATCAGGAAACATCCGAATTGCCTTCTCCATCTGTTCGATAATTTTCTCCAAATCCCACTCGAGGATCATCATACACCTTGCAATTCTCATCTCCGACTCAAAGTATTCCTCGATCCATCCGTCTGTGACCTTGGTGTAAAGTCTATACCATTTTAGAGCTTCTTCTGTCCTCCCTGAGTCTAAGTAACTCTGTGCAGTATAAAAAATTGATCTATTTAAAAGTTCTTCTGAGTCGTCGAGGAGGGAGTCAAAAAACTGTTTTTGCAATTTAAGAGCATCTTTATAATACTTATCTGGATCAAAACTTCTAGCTCCTCCATCCATCACAGAGACGACATAATAAGGCCTATCGTAAAGATCTGCTGTTTTAAAATTGGGGGTTTCTATACATCTAATTATGGTGTGGGCAACTCCAGAAAATCTCCAGGTAACTCGATTATCAAAAACAACAAAAGCCTTATATGTACTATCTCCTCTCGAAGCTCTTAACAGGAAAACCTCATGTCTTGTGGTGAAGTCTTCCAGATTTAATTTCCCTACCATGTAATCATCTGCATCTATGTGAATTAGATAGTCAGATTTTCCTCTGGCATATGACATCATTCTTGTCTTATTGTGTCCCATAGAAACCCATTCATCGTGATGGAGTTCACCAGGGATTCCCTTCTCTCTAAAGAATTCCTCGATGATCTCACATGTTCTGTCTGTAGAACCCGTGTCTACAATCACCCAGTAGTCTATAAATTCACAAACCGATTCTAGAAGCCTCTGGATGCAGGACTCCTCATTTTTACAGACGGTTGCGAGACAAAAGGTGGGGATTTTTTTAGAAACTCCTTCAAATGCTATATTCATATATTTTTATTTGAATTTAATTTTAATTCTATCTAGTGACTTTCCTGTGTTCCAATTGGGGTCAGAATCAGATACCCAGCTCATCAAAGGGAAGAAATCCTCCTCACCGACATAATGAACGCTATCCCCGTTGCTGAGCTCCCCCAGCCGGGGAACATCCAGAGCCTGAGCAATTGCTAATGGAGCAGATTGGTTCCCGATAAAAAGCTTACATCCAGCAATGGACTGGCAAAACTCTAGCATGGAATTATAAAGGGTAAATTCTAACTTGTGAACAAGGTCCGGTGAAATTTCTTCCAGAAAAACATGGTATTGGGATGGGTCGAAAGCCACAAAGATGCACTCGTTATTTTCTATGAGGTAGTTCCAGTCTATAATATCAGTACATCGATCTGGGTACCCGTGAGGATTTGTCTTTTTTGATCTGTTGATTAGTACCTTTCTACCGAGACTATAATCCGGCTCAACGTCAATCCATGGGCCGTAGTTATATTCTTCCTTCAAGTCAAATAGGTTATTGTGGATTCTAGTCCAGCAAGATTTAAACAGCAGTGGGGATTCCCTATATCTGGCTGGAAGATAGTCGAACCCATCCAGATCCTGGCCTGAATATGACTCCACTTGATCGATGTAATCTTGAAGATCGAGAAGTGGTTTTAAATCCACTACTGCTTCATAAACTGACTTGGAGAAGTCAGAAGCAGGAAACAACTCATCCCCAACCACGGTAATGTGAGCTTTTTCTCCTCTCTCCTCGCAAATTCTTTTTACTGAGTATAACTGATGGAAAAAATCACCCATCCTTCCGCTACACAAGAATTTAATCATATCTCAAAAATAGAATCGAGATCAATTTTTTTACTTTCCTGAACTGGATTCTTTCTAGTATCTAAATAGAAATCATTTACCCCCAGCCTCTCAGATAGTGCATATCCAAATCCAGAAAGATATTCTTTTATCTGGAGATCGCTAAAATTGTTTTCTATTACAAGGAGTTTCGGCCTCCATCTTTCAAGATCAAATCCCATAAGGACATCAAGTTCGGTTCCTTCCGTATCGATAGACAAAAAATCTATCTTCTCTATATTGATTCTGGATAAAACCGTGTCTAGTTTTTTTACCTCTACTTTAATTTCTTGGGTCTCTTTAATTATATCTTTGTGTGAGTCCACCAGCCTCTGATCTACAACCAGAGAACTAATTGCCTCCTGATTGTCCTCGTTTACCGTATAGACATAAAAAGGAACCCCCTTCTTATCGTAGTTTCCGCAAGCGATATTTAGTGCTAACCTTCTGTACATCCTCATGTGACTGTAGAGATTTGGATTTGGTTCTATGCAGAGACAAGTCCAATATTTTTTCTCGAAGTAATACGTGTTACTTCTCTCCGTCCCGATGCCAGCCCCAATGTCTATGCAGGTTCCTACGTATCCAGCATCAAAATATTTTTGGATCGCCAGATCCGTTTCGTAATCGCCGTATGCTCTCATATTTTATTTACCAATTCTTTAGCTTGTTTAATGTTGTCTTCGATCGAACAGTATGTCCATTCCCCATACCTTCCTATAGAATATATTCCACTTTTGTTCCATCTATCGCACCACTCAGAATAGATAGATTTAGATTTTTCTGTAATATGTGCGTATGCTGGACTCATGACAATACATTGTTTAGAGATTAATTTTTGTTCCTTGACGATGTTAGATTTTACTAGATCTCCGATCACTCTTTCCAACAGTTCGTCTTCACAGACAGAATGGCTGGTGGGAAGTCCAATTTCGACGTACAGGCTCATCCTGGAAGAGTCGAAGATATTGTTATAAAAACCCACCCGATAAAAAACTTCTTCACCTGGGAAATATATCCAGTTAGAGTCGATTTCGGTTGGTGAATCAAATCCCAAATTAAAAACTACCACTTTATTCGAAGTCAAATCTTCGTCTGGATTTCCCGACAATTTCATCAGGGAATTTAGAGGTAAGGTGTTGATTAACTTATTGAACTTAAAAATCTTTTTCTCCGTTCTAACCTCTTTGTTCTCTAGGTCTATCTCGATTACGTTATGATCCAGAAGAATTTTAGATTCGTCTACCCTCTTTAGAATTGATTTGATAAATTCAAAGCATCCAAATTCTGGGTAGATGAAAGTGTCGTTGTACGATACCAATTTTTCTCTGTGGATAATCCTTTCTAACAGATCTTCAAAGCTCCGGAAGTTTGGGAAAAACCTACCCATCGATCCAGCATCCAAAAGATTTAGATCGATAGCATACAGTTTTTCGTTATATGGAACTACGAATTTATCACAAATTGATTTACCCAACTTGGAATATATGTGTTCCTTAAAAGAGCTCGGGACTATAGTCCCCCTTTCTGTTAAATATACGTCTCTAAGACACTCCATAAACTCTGGTAAATCCAACTGATGAATGTTATCTTGAAATGGGAAATCTATGAGCTTTCCTCCGTAGTGTACATGAGATTTTTTTTGCACTGTGAAGATCTCACAATCTATATTTTCCAGTATGTAATTTTTAATTTCAGGATCCCGAAAATGGAAGAAATGACCAGAGTAGTCCCAGACGAATCCATCCTGGATTGTAGTTTTGCAATATCCACCAGCAGTTCCTTCTCTCTCTAATATTATATAGTCCCTTCCACCGAGAAAAGATCCCATAGAAATTCCAGTAACTCCTGCGCCCAAAATTAAAACGTCAACCTCGATTTTTTCCATCTAAGGGGTCATTTTGTTCTTGAAGTGCTCAACATTCGTCAGAAGTCTTTCTCTATGGGCTTCAAATTCAGGTAAATCCAGAATTTGATTTAAATAGTTAAGACCCTCCTGATATCTTTCAGACCAAAAACAAGCTACCGATAGATCGTCATAGAGATTTTTTTCGTAGCAATTTTCGTTTAGAAAAAGAACATATTTGTCTTTGACATCGGAAAAATTAATCTTGGTCCCTCTAAGGAGATAAGAATAAGCTCTCTCGTGTTCCCCCACACTAACTAGATACTTTCCAAGATGATATATGGGTTCTATCCGGTCTGGGAAAATCTCCATCGCTTTCTCCATCTCGTCTATAATGATTTGAGTCTCGTATTTCAGGTTAATCATACACAGAGAAATCCTCATCTGGGCCTCAAATCTCTCCTCTTCCCACGTGTTTTGTAGATTTAGGTATAGTCTATTCCATTTGATCGAGTCGTGGAACATTCCACAGTCCATATAAGACTGGGCTGTATAAAAAGCAGATCTTCTATTTAAGTTATACGGGTCGTCCAGAAGGGTGTCAAAAAACTGTCTCTTTAGTTTTTCTGCATCGATGAAGTACTTCTTAGGGTCAAACATTCTCGATCCTCTTTCCTCCCCAGAAACGTAAGCTTCTCTGTCTGAAAGATCCGCTACTGTTGTTTGGTCCTTGTCTAAACATTTCAGAATGGTATGTGCAACTCCGCAGAATTTCCATCTCAAACGATTATTAAGGATAATATAAGCCTTCCATTCAGCTGTTCCTCTTTTGACCTTCATGAAGTACATGTCAGATCCAGCATCTTCTTCCGTGAAAGAAAAATCCCCAATCAACCAGTCATCAGCATCGAGGTGCATTACATAATCAGTCTTACCGTAGGCTTCCTCCATCATCAGGGACTTGTTGTGGTCAAACCCAACCCATTCATGTTCTACTAGCTCTCCGGGAATATTCTTCTCAGCAAAAAATTCTCTGACGATTTCCTTCGTTCTATCTGTAGATCCAGTGTCGCAGACAACCCAATAGTCAATGTATTTATAGACAGATTCCAGTGTGTCTTTTATGCAGTGCTCTTCGTTTTTGCACATAGTAGCAAAACACATGGATTTCCCTCTTTTATTATTTATCGAGTCTGTCATATAGATCTTATTCATAGATGTAATTTATTACTTGTTCTTGTTCACCAAATCTAAGGTCGCTTTTATCCACCCGGGTCCAACTTGTTTTATGAACCGAATCTTTTTTCTCGTCGTCCCATTCCCAGTCATGGAAGCCTAGACCCTCTATTCTTTTGTGAATTTCTGGATTGTAAAAATCCCGGATTAATCTAGCTCTTCTGTTAATATCAAATGAATTTCGATCTACAGTACTTCCGAGTTTAAAGTATTGAATATAGAGCATTCTTTTAATGTGGATGATACGGGTCTCCAAAAAAGTTCTGATGATCAATTCTAGATCATCTGCAACCGGAAGGTCCTGGCGATGTCCTCCAATCTTAAGGTAAACTTCTTTTTTCCAAACTCTAACATGATTCGGCATCGATGTATTAAATCTGATTGTAATTGGATTTATTTCTGGGTAGTGGTGGACTAAATACTCCTTGTCGTCTATCTTCTGCCACGTGTGCCCAGCATAGGAGAAAGCAAACAAATTGTCTATTCTTCCATAGTAGTTTCCATCTCTTTCTGTGTCATAGTCTCTAAAATCTCCACTGTCTGACATCTCTGTGCAGTCGCTATACATAAATCCTGCATCCGGGAATTTACTGGATGCATCCATGCAGGTCTGTAAACAGTCCTTCATTAAATAGTCGTCGTGATCTAGCTCAACCAGCCATTTTCCTTTGCTGAGCATTGCAGCTCTGTGCTTAACTAGGCCAACATTTCCTTCGCTCACTGGATGAATTTTGATTGGTTTCACCCTAAAATCTCTGGCTGCTATTCCCTGAAGAATTGTCCAGGTTGATATGTCTCCAGGAGGAGAGTCGTCAACTACTACCCATTCCCAGTCTGGATATGTTTGGTCAGCTAGACTTTTATAAGTTCTAAGTATTTTTTCCCCTGTTCTGAATGCTGGGGTGAAAATAGAAAAAGTTGGCTCGTAGGGAGAGCACTCAAATTCAACCGTCTTAGAAAGTATAAAATTTGCTAAGTCCTGGTCCGAAGGAGATTCAGAATAGGAAAAAATCTTCTCTTGGAGAATCCTATATGGTGTTTCTATATTAAATCCAACCGAAATAATGACATCGGGTCTAAACTTAAGGTAGTCTTGGACGAGATCAGTTTCTCCGGTAACGGAATGGATATCAACCCATCCTCTAATATTTTCCTGGTCCGAATACAGATCAGTAACGTAAGTATAGAGTCCTTTCTCCTTCCACCCATAAACAACTGCTGTTGGTCTTCTGACTTCTAACATTATTTTTCGGTATTAAAGAAGAAAACCTGGAACAATCTTCCATCTTGCATGTCTTTTCCGAAATAATCTAGAGAGACGTGATAGAGTCCTCCCCTGTACAAGACCATCCTATTGTAAACATTACCTATCCTATCCGCGAGCTCCCACTTTGTGTAGTCCTGACTCTCCTGAAATGATGGGTGATTCCTCTGGTCCATACCATAGTCCTTTTTTCTGTCCCATTCTCTGAACCCAGTTTCTTTGTGTCTAAATAATCCTGTTCCAGAACTCAAGGGAGCTTCCGGAGTTAGGTATATTACTGCAGCCCAGTCGGTCGTTGTGTCGCTATGAATCCAAGATCTATCTGCTGCAGTTGTATACTGAAAGGATCCAGTAGATTCATCTCCCCACCAGATAACTTCCCCTGCAAAAGGACGAACTATCTCTTGGATGGAGGATTTCAGGGATCCAGTTAGAAAAGGATCTGTCCTCTGTCCTGGATAGTTCCCCCGCATTCTAAATTCTTGTGATAGTGCAAAATTTCTAACCTCGTCTGGGTTTTTATAGAAATCGTCTATGATTAAAGTTTGGATTCTCATACGTATGACATGAATATTTATCTTCTCTAGATAAAATTTAGAATAAAGTTTCTTAAAAAAAGACCGGATTTTAATCCGGTCTTTTTTCTTATTTGTCTTATTTATAAATTCTTAAGTGACTCAATCTCCCGAGATAGCTCTTTAATTGCTTCGATCAGGATGGCTATCATCTTTTCGTATTTAACCGCCTTGTATCCGTTCGCTCTCGTGATAACCAACTCTGGTGCTATTCTCTCAACCTCTTGTGCAATAACTCCGATGTCGTGACCTTCGTTGATGTGAATTCCGTCCATCGGGATCCAGTCAAACTCATATCCACCAATGCTAAGTAGTTTATCAAGGGAGTTTGAAAGAATCTGCTTGTTCTCCTTTAGTCTCTCGTCTGAAGAGTAGTAGGCTGTAATATCTCCAGTTGCAGTGATTGTTCCAGTAACCGCTAGAGTAGATCCATCAAAGGTTAGATTTGCCTCTGCGTTAATAGTGGATGAGCTAACTGAGGTAATAACTCTATTGTCTGCTGGATTGGTGTAAGAAGTTATACCTGCGTTAGAACCTGCTGCTCCTTGAGCTCCATTAGAACCTGCTGCTCCTTGAGCACCTTGAGCTCCGTTAGAACCTGCTGCTCCTTGAGCACCTTGAGCTCCATTAGAACCTGCTGCTCC
>Ga0214919_10007496_pt1 | contig 14706 bp, 11 predicted proteins | sample LL1503_MetaG_FD_177994 | JGI IMG/M metagenome (GOLD analysis project Ga0214919, IMG submission 177994) | Freshwater microbial communities from Lake Lanier, Atlanta, Georgia, United States - LL-1503 | ecosystem: Environmental > Aquatic > Freshwater > Lake | place: USA: Georgia | collected... | reverse complement strand
TGGTGGTAACTTGGAGTATTTTAGAGACTTCTTCAGGTCTAAGGTATTTTTCTTCATCTTGTGTCATTCATGTTTTATATTAGGAAGCATTCTTTTAGATCATTTCTAATTTTTATAGATTTAAAAGCAACAGTTATCATCCCAAAGCAGATTTTATCTCCATCTCAATTTGATCCAAAGTAACAATTATATCTTCAGCTCTTTTTTCACGTAAATTGTCTATCATTTCAGAAATTTGAAACAAAAAATGAATTCTACCTCCATATTCTTCCATTCTAGTTAATCTACCCATTTCACCAATTTCCTCTAAAAATGCAAGAGATTTTCTTACTTTATCTAAAATATTTTTAATCCTGTCATTTTGAGCCTCAAGATTGTCTATATTTTTATTAATTACGTTATATGCTTTTGTTATAAAAAAATGATCAGGATTCTCTTCGGAAATTTTTATTCCCTCCGTAACAGGCCAGCAAAGATTTTCTCTATAACTACGACCTTTTCCTCTTCCACCCAGTTGATTACGACCCGTATCTCCTAAACAAGATCTAATTGTATACAAATTAATACCTGTTCCTTCTCCACAGTGAGTACCAGAAACAGTTGTATTACCATATGTAGTAGATAAAGAAGCTGTTCGTTCAAATTTCTTTCCAGATGGAATTAAAATAAAACTTTGTTTTTTAGTCTTATACAAAGCATATAATAGTTCTGCCAAAGGTACATGTATTCTACCGCCAACGTTTATCTGAATTATAGGATTATCCATTCGATATTCTATTTCATCATCACATTCATAAAATATCTGTTTATTAATATCGTTCTGCAACATTTGTAGATTATAACAATAAGGAATTAAATCATCTAAATTATCCCATGATTTTGCGACAAAAAATACAAGTCTTTCTCTTGCAAGTTCAGGAGGTACAGCTGGTATATCTAAGGTTTCGTCTCTTTCATCTTGATCATTATAACCTTCAACTGCTTCTCCTGTTAAGTATGAATTTATATCATATATACCCATTTCCACAATATCATAACAACCTCTCATTGTCTCGATTTTAGAAGCCTCTCTAAATCTAACATCTTCCGTCTTCTTTGGACGTACAAAATCAAGAATTGGTATGCTTCTATTACCGGTTTTTTTTCTGTTATCATTAGTATATGATAAAATTCTATTCTCCTCATCCTTCATCATGCATAATTTTTTTTGATTTACATATAATTTTCTTTCATATATTTCGTCTTCCCGATTATTGTCAACCACATAATATTTTTTACTTTTGTATTCTTCTAAAATACTAGAAAGATTGGTTGTTACAGAATCAATTCTAAACTTTTTAAACAAAACAAATTGTAAAAAATTTTTGTAGTTACCGTCAGGTTCATACATATAATGATTAAGTAAACCACTTACTTGCAGTGCTAAGGCATTTACAATTTCTTTCTCATTATTTATGTATGAGTTTCTTATCCACAATGGTAAAATACACATATTTTTTGATAATCTTTTTAAAAGAGATATGAATTTATTTATCGTAAAGTCTCCAATGTAGAAATATTTAATATATAAATCTGCAAATCCAACAACGGGTTCATGATCTACATTACCATCATTATATTCAGACATAAGTATAAGTTCCGCTATTATGTTTTTGTATAAAAATTCAACTAATCTTTTCTCATTAGATGCGTGCAAATAAGGATTCATTTTATTACCTATAGTTATGCTTGTATCTGATGTATTATATGTTATCTTAAAACCACATTCCCTGTATTTCAACATTCGTTTGATTAGTATTGGATTAAAGTTTAACAAAAGTTCTACATATTCATTATCTAGATATCCCTCCTTATTTTTTATATCTTCAAGATTAGTTGTTTTAACGCTTTCCCCATCAAACCAAACTCTTGTGAAACTTATATCAAAGTTGGTAACCGCACCAATAATATCTTCTTCTTTATCAACAATCATAAATTTAATTTTTTTAATATATCGTTGTTTTCTATTAACATTATATTCCAAAATTGTTCTAATTCTCGATTTTAAGAAAAACGAATAAGTGTTATCTAAATTGGCAACGTGTGGAATAATTTGTATAGTCTGGTTTTCTTTTTTTGTCAATTGAATATCTCTTAGAAAATTACTGATAATTTTTGCGCCTCTGAATGTACAATAGACGTATAGAGATGTCGGTCTATAATCATCAAAATCAGTGAGATTATTTAAAATAACACGTCCAGATAAAACAGAGCCTGTGTTTTTTAAAATATCACAAAAGGAACTTATTTGATAGGATTCAAAAAATCCTAGAATTTCATTTGATAAATAACGTTTCATCTCATGTGTTTCCTCATCACCAAACGAGTAAACATCTTCCATTTACAAATTGTTAATATTTTAATTTAAGATATAATCATATTGTTAATAAAACCATTTTCTATTTATATAATTTTTAAAAAATCACATTATATAAATAAATGGCAGATTCAGAATCTGTTCAATCAGAAGCTTCTTCTCCTTCTATGAAAACACCACTTTTAATCATTGGCTCAATTATGTTTATCTTAATTTTAGCTGGCGTAGGAATTTATTTGGCAACAAAATCTACACCTTCTCCTAACACACCTTCTCCTAATACACCTTCTCCTAACACACCTTCTCCTATCACACCTTCTCCTAATACACCTTCTCCTAACACACCTTCTCCTTATACACCTTCTCCTAATACACCTTCTCCTAATACACCTTCTCCTAATACACCTTTTAATACAAAATCTCCTGTCAATACTACTTCTCCTAATACAAAGTCTCCTCCAAAAGGAGGAAATCTACCGTGTCAATCAGACTCCGATTGTGTTAATTTTGGAAATAAGACATATTGTAATCTTGATATGCACGGTTGTGACTTACCTCCTGCTCCTTGTAATATAAATAGTGATTGCAAAGATTCACAAAAACCTTTTTGTAATCAAAATTTTAAAACATGTGTTAATGCACTAGATCCATGTATGCCTTTATTAGGTGATACCTGGTTTTCGAGTGATACATGGGGATGTGTTCCTTCATGTATTAATAATGATAAAGGAAGATCACATTCTGGTTGGTGCAAAGCAGATAGCAAAGCCGAATGTCCACAAGATGGATGGGATATAAGATCTGTTATTGGTAATCCAGATGGTAATAATAAAGGAGGAAAACAAGAAAGCACTAACGTTTGTGCTCCTGTAGAAGCAAAAGGAGCTCCTTATAACTGGATATATGATGGAGCCACTAAAATGTTTGTACCACAATGTAAGGTTGATAAAAAATTCCGAGATGAGGGTTATTGCGTCGCCGATACTGATACTGATTGTACAGATGGATACACTAGGATAGCCAATAAGTATCCAAATGCTTATAATACATATGTATGTAATGGTAAAGGTAAGAACCAATAATATAGATATTCTCCTAACAAACAAGAATTTAATATAAAATGTGAAATCAGATAGATTATAATAAATACTTTTAGTGTTTGTTTATCAACAAAAATAAGATCTAATTTTTTTAAAAAAAATTAGATCTTATAAATGGCAGATTCAAGTTCTGCTCCGACAGAAGCGTCTTCTTCGATAAAAACACGTTTAATCCTTGGTGCAGTTATTTTTGTGTTAACTTTAGCTGGTGTAGGAATTTATTTTGCAACAAAATCTATGCCTTCTCCTAATACACCTTCTCCTAATACACCTTCTCCTAATACACCTTCTCCTAATACACCTTCTCCTAATACACCTTCTCCTAATACAAAATCTCCTAATAAAACTCCTCAAGCAGTAGGAAATCTAGAATGCTCTTCAGACGCGGATTGTATAGCTCTTAATGCAGGTCCTTATATGTCAACCTGTAATATTCAAAACAAAGTTTGTGGACCACCTCATACACCTTGTAAAGTAAATAGTGATTGCTCAATAAAAACGGGAAAACCTTTTTGTAATCAAAATTCTAAAACATGTGTTAATGCACTAGATCCATGTATGGCTTTATTAGGTGATACTTGGTTTTCGAGTGATACATATGGATGTGTTCCTTCATGTATTAATAATGATAAAGGAAGATCACATTCTGGTTGGTGCAAAGCAACCAGCAAAGGCGAATGTCCACAAGATGGATGGGATATAAGATCTGTTATTGGTAATCCAGATGGTAATCACAAAGGAGGATCACAAGAAAGCGCTAGCGTTTGTGTTCCTGTAGAAGCAAAAGGAGCTCCTTATAACTGGGCATATGATGAAGCCACTCAAATGTTTGTTCCACAATGTAAGGTTACTAAACCTTTCCGAGATGAGGGTTATTGCGTTGCTGATAGTGATACTGATTGTGCAGATGGATACACTAAGTTGGCCAATTATTATCCACATTCAGATAGTATATACATATGTAGTGGTAAAGGTAAGAATCAATAATAGATATTCGTATGACATACTATTTCAAAAATGAATTTTTGAAACAACTTTTTGCTTAGATTTTTAAAAGCAAAATGTCGAATACATCTTCTTCAATAGTTAATGATATGATTTCTTTTATTAGCTTAGTTCCAAATAAGGAACAACGTCTTAAATTGTATGATCAGAGTATTAAGGCTCAAGAACAAAGTTTAGCTTATCAGGATGATAATTCTCCTAAAGATTTACTTTCAAAAAATCCTTTGTGTAAAGACACAAAATTTAGTACAACAATATTTGCATCCAGACAAGACCTCGCTATCTACAAAGATCCGGATTTTTCTATTTTTGTTACTCAAAACGTCACTATGATTGGTGGATCAATGGGTGTTAATTGCGTTCCGACAACTCCGGTATCAATAAATCTTTTTGATACGGATGAAAAAACAACACGGTCATCACTTGATAAGTTTATGAAATGGCGCGACGCAAACAAGATGAATATTTTCAAAGCATATGTACACAGTCTTGAGCAGTTTCTCAAAGTTCCAGAAAAAAGGATTATTCTTGAAAAAGCTCTTTTGTCAAGAGGACAAGATTACCTTGAAATAGAAATGTCAGAATATCGCCAAATTGTATCCTTTTTCAGATCTACTCTCGATGCCGCGATACAAAAAAATGATCTTTCAGATAGCAATTTGGTATTCATTTCATTCTGTCAATCCTGGATCAAGAAAGGCGTTGTTGGAAATCCATCTTTCAGTGTTCCAAGCCCTCATTTTCAAACTCTCCTCTTTTTTAACAAAAAGGATACGGATTGGCCTGAGGGTATGAAAGAAATGTATAATCGCTTCTTAATGATTCTCTCTTACGACATGACCACAAAAATTGTTAACGGAAATTTAGAGTACGAGGAATCTTTTGTGAATCTCGATGCTCTTTACAAGAAGATGAATCAGAAGAATATATTCTTTCTTAATTCAGCTCCATGCTTTGATACGCTTCCGTTAATTGCGGAAGCTAAAGAATCGTTGAAAGATGGTGATTTCTTTCTAGTTGTGTCCACATCTTTGACTGATTATATTGCGGTGATAGAATCTTCTCAAGATTTTAATGTTAAGACTCTTCCTTCCAATTTCAGGGCAACTATTAAATCAGGTGTTAAAATGAATGGTATAGAATGCACAGAAGAAAATTATTTACAAATCCAACAGAATATTTCTTCTTCTCTTGTATATATCTTTTCATGGTGCAATAAAGAGGGTGTAGATGTATTCTTTGCCAGCTTACCTAGAATGGTAAGACCCCTTTATATCAAGTCCCCTTCGTCAAAAGCTGAAAGGTATAATGTAAATTATGATAAAGATCTTACACTAAAAGTTGTAGATGAGTTATTGATTCCAGCATTGGCAGACAAAATGAATATTGATCAGTCTCCAGAACTTGTTATAAAAGCTCTAGACCAATTTACAGAGCATAAAGCTAGTTTTCTCGCAGATGTTGGAACGGTAGCCGTTGCTTATTACCTTCTTGATAAAGAAATAGCATGGGATTCGTATAGTCTATTAGATCAACCTAAAGTAGTAGAATATGATAACAAGGAAAGTTATTTTTTTGCTAATTTTACCAGAGGTCCTGGAAAATTTAAGAGTTTGAGCTTAGAAGGTTTTCTTATGGCTTCTGAAGCTATAAAAAAGGCGTTGGAATGTCGACATCCTGTATGGAACACATGTTATGTTATGCATGACGAGTTTTTGAATGACATCGATGATATAGCTGCAAATGCTCTTGCAAGGGGACTTACAAAAAGAGGAGAATTTTGTCTATTTAGAAATTATGAATATGACTAAACAATATATTATTATAAATATAAAAAACCATACTATTTGGTATGGTTTTCAGTTTCTGGTTAATAAATAATGTACTCTTACTGTTTATAGTTTTTTCTTAAAAAAACTAGTTCTTGAGACTGGTTAGAGTTCTGGCGATCTAGAGATAACGCGACTAAATGATTTTCCCTTTTACATAATAAAGAAAAAATACTGGGATTATTACCTAATTTTTCTTGTTTTTGATTTAAACTAACAGAATTATAAACGTAACGATGACCTTCGTCCTGGAGAATGTTATTCCACTCTTTCATAAATTGTAAAACATCATTACATTTTCTCATAATAATAGTACTTGTTGTAAATTGATGTAAATTAAAATTTAATATATCATCTCTTTTTTTCAATGGTATATCCCGGAATACTCTGTCAATAACATCTCCTTTTGTCAAAAAATTTTGATTATTCAAAATCGGAAATGCTAAAATAGGAGTGTCACAAGACACTTGTTTTACATATTCCATCATTGTGGATGTCATAAAAGGCTTGATCTGACAACCAGAATCTACATATACTAACACATCACCATCTTCGCACACATTGCATAAAGCTTTAAGAATAACATATGGTTTCCAAGTCCAATAGCCGTATCCAATCTTTTTCTTTTTACAAAATTCAACATCAAAATCTATAACACCAACATTTTCATGAGTCCAGTTATTTGTCAAATCAACAGGCGAGTAAGAGGAAAGATCGTCAAAGTATCCTGATAAATTAGCTTCACTCTCGATTTTTGTCGTTTTATAAAGTTTACCATCCGCAAATGTGCATAATATAATTTTATTTAAGACACATTTTTTGAGCGGCATCATATCCTGTAATTGTTTGGGTGAACTATCATATATATCTCTGAATATTTTACCCTTTCCTAGAAGAAATGAGTACTCATTATAAATTGATGGAACTTCAACTAATGCTGGTTGTGAGACTATTTCTTCAAATAAAGATTGATCATTATCGATTTGTATCATTCTCTTAAAAACATCTTCATCACTGTAAAAGTCGTGGACATTTATAATTCTTTTTGGATTAATATATCTCGACACATCTGGAGCTCCGCAGTACACAGGAATACAACCAGCGAATATTGGATTTATAAGTTTCTCGCTTACATAACCTTCTATCTCTTTATTTTCAAAAGCAATAACAAACTTGAAATTTTTAAATTTTTTATCGTTATTAAAAGTATTTTCTTCATTTGATAAATACTTATTATAGCATTTTCCAATATTAACCAACCTAGATCCAAATTTTGATACAAGCTTTTCATAAAATTCTCTTCGACGCCTAACACCTGGAAATATTTCATGACAATTGCTGTATGCAAAAACAGCAAATTTACGTTTTGAATAATTATCATGCTTATTGTCAAGTTGATTAATATCAAGATTTGTTTCTACACAATGAGAAATGTAATATGGCAAGAAAATGCTGTTTTTGATATTCCTTTTTGTTGAAACTATAATATCGTAATCTTCTGGATTTGTGATATTGCTAGGTTCTCCGTCAAACATCATATGAATATCTACATTCTTATCATATAATTTGTCTGATTCATTAAAGTGATAATTAGTAGATATTTGTAGAGATGTATTATTTGGGAAAAGAATAACCTGGGTTCCCTGATTTTCAGATATAATATGTAAATCTTTAATTGTAAAAAGTTCTTTAAACCATAAGTTTATATAAGAATCAAAATTCTCATTTGAAAAGAATATATTCTTTTTTCCAGATAGGAAAATATATAGAATAACTAATAATGATGCTGATATAAAAAAACACAATAATTTCATTGTAGATTTTTTCATTTGTCAGAGATTTCTTTGCCAATATACGAGTTTTTATTTTTAGTCTAAAATGAAATATATCATACTAGGAAACACAATTAAATTATGCATTTACTCTTACACTTAATATTAATCAGTTTTCTGCTTAAATTCATACTAAATTAGTATGAATTTGTTTTTTAAAAAAAATCTTCTATCATTGTAATTCGATTCTATATCTTCAAAATCATTATTATCGCTACAAGAACCTCTTTTCTACACATGTATTCATTTGATTCTAAAAAATCAATTAGCTAAATGATGCTTAATTCAGCAATTAAATTTGAGTGTTATATTGGAATAGTGTATTGATTGACTTACTTAAACTCTACTTTAATAATTCCATCTATATTTTCAGGATTTTCAGTTCCTAAATTATCCATTAAAGAATATGCTTTATTTCTAGGTGTTGTATATTTTTCAATAGTCATTACTCCTCCCAATAAATACTTCATATTATCTATTACAATATCCTCTTCAAAAATATTATTATTAAAATCACCTATAAAATAAATAATTGAAGGTTTTGGTTTAATAAGTCTAACTAATTCTTGAGTTGCACGAGTCAATTTTTGAGAAATAATAGTTTTAAAATCACCTTCTTCATATTTCATATGTAAATTAACATATACTATACTTCTTCCATTGAATAATGTTGAATAAACTTCACCCCTAACTAAGTCTTTACATTTCTCTGTAACATCGCCTAAATATTTTATATTTGTAGGCTTGTCTGATCTGACAATTAATCCAAATTCACTATTATTATCTTCAGTAAGAGGTCTATCATTAAAACTAATATTACTCAAACGTTTTTTTATTAACAAGTTATTAAAAAATTTTTTAAACTCCAATTGTTTAGGTCTATCTGCGTGCCAAAAACTACCATGAGCATTAGGTAATTCTTGTAAAAATACAAATGGAGCCTCGTTCATATTTGTTTCACCACGACTAAATAATTTATCAATCGCATCCACGATATTTTTTAATCTGACCTTATATTCAGGCTCTTTTTCAACACGGTCCATATTAAATTTATGATTATATGTATTCTTTATTGTATTGTGTATATTACCATATTGAGCAACATTCCATGTAATAATATTAAGATGACGGTTAATAGGATATAAAATTGGAGCATGGTCGGAATACATTAGTTTTGGTTTTCTTTCTTTAGTATAGTATTCTTGAAAAACAATTGCTTCTTTTTGTTTACGTTTCCTTTCTTGTTCTTCACGTATCCTTTCTTTACGTTTCCTTTCTTGTTCTTCACGTATCCTTTTTTCTTCACGTATCCTTTCTTCTTCACGTATCCTTTCTTCACGTATCCTTTCTTCTTCACGTATCCTTTCTTCTTCACGTATCCTTTCTTCACGTATCCTTTCTTCTTCACGTATCCTTTCTTCTTCTTCACGTATCCTTTCTTCTTCTTCACGTATCCTTTCTTCTTCACGTATCATTTCTTCACGTATCATTTCTTCTTCACGTATCATTTCTTGTTCTTCACGTATCATTTCTTGTTCTTCACGTATCATTTCTTGTTCTTCACGTATAATTTCTTCACGTATCATTTCTTGTTCTTCACGTATCATTTCTTCACGTATCCTTTCTTCACGTATCCTTTCTTCTTCTTGATGATCATGTACGCCTGTCATTCTTTCTTTTTTTGGTTTTTCCCAAGTTGTAGTATTGTTATAATTGTTTATATAGTAAACATTTCCACAATTACTTTTTTTGGTTGTCCATCCCTTAATTTCTTCTTCTTCTGGTAAATATTGTGAACCACTAGGTTTGTCCCAAGTTTTTTTATCCGTTGACTTGTTAACATAGTAATATAAATCTGTAGTTTTACTTTTGTATCGATTCCAATTTTTAGGAAGAGGATCGACTGAATTTGGAAAATTCCATTGAGAAACACCTGTCTCTACGTTCAAAAAATAATATTTGTTTTTTCTATTGCTAGTACGTTGTATCCAGCATTTATTGTCTAATTGTATCATTTATATATTAAAAATAATATAAAATTTTATTTAAATAATTTGAGTGAATTATATAAAATTACATCTACTAGTAGCTGTGTAAACAGAATTATCCGATTTATTTCAGACAATTCTGTATAGATTGCCTTTGTAGGAAAGTATTCTTCGTCAAATTCATCAAAGACGTTTTTCCGGTACATTTATCTCCTAAAAAGCAATGTTACGTCTTTTCTTTTCGTTTCAAAGGGATGATATATAAATACAATGGTAATAAAATTTAATTTTTATAAAATTAAGAATGTTGAACTTTACGATCCGCACCAGATTTTGTTTTTCAGAATCTATTTATTTTAAAAATTTTAAATTATGGAAATCTTCAAGTTTTTAAAAGTTTCTTTTCCGGATCGGATCGCGATCCGGAGGAGGAGTTGCAAAAAAAAAAGTCTCAAAATTCAGGAGGAGCACTTTTAAAAAATCCCAACACACACAAGATTTGTGTTTTGGTGAAATGGAGCGTGATATACCAATCTTTTTTTTTAATGTGAAAATATATGGAGATTTTTAGGTATATGTCTTTATTTTTCGAAATATCTAGTTATATTTCGAAATTATTTCGAACTATATATAAAGAAGCACTTTTTCATATATAAATGGAATGTGAATACTGTAATCAAGTCTTAAGAACATCATCATCATTAAAACAGCATCAAAAAACAGCAAAATATTGTCTTTCAAAGCAGAATAAAGAACCAGCAAAAGAATATTACTGTAGCGCGTGTAATACAGGTTTTACCTTGAAATATTCGTTGCAAAAACATTTGCAAATATGCAAATCAAATACTCCTGAAATACACCAAATATCTGAAGAACTTGATTTAGTTAAAAAAGATCTAGAATCGTCTCTTTGTCGTGAAAAATTACTCAATAAATCATTGGAGGAAAAGGATAAAATTATATCTGAACAAAAAATAATTATCAAAAAACTAGAGACAAAATATAAGAAGCAGATAGAGATGCAAAATAAAGATTTACAAGATAGGATTCAGTCTATGGCCGAAAAGGCGATCGCAAAACCCTCTACTATCAACCAGAACAATACTACGCAGATAATAAACAATTTGTTACCAATAACAGCCGAACATCTAGATGATCAAGTACAATATTTAACAAAAGATCACGTAACAAATGGTGCGATTGGATATGCAAAATACGCACTTGAGTTTCCTCTTAAGGATAGATTGGTATGCACTGATGTTTCTCGACGGAAAGGTAAATACAAAGATTCGGATGGAAATATTGTATCCGATCCAGAAATGACATCTATAACAAAGAAGTTATTTTCTGCTATTAAGGATCGTAATTCGGCTCTGATAGATGAACATGCTCTAGATTTGAAAGTTAAGCTGGATCAGTTTAACTGTTCAGATAACAACGAAATGGATGAACCGGATTCTGTTGAATTTTCTTCTGTTACAGATAAATTAGTTGATTATATAACAGCAGCTTATTCTCAAAAAAGACAATCAAGAGAAATGTCGGAAGGATTAAAACCGGAGCTTTTTCAAGAGTTTGTTAAAGAGTTGGTAAGCGTTTCTTATGTTTTAAAGTAATTAGAAAACTTGAATCGTTACCGAAAAAAAATTGAAATTTTCTTAAATCTTCTCTTGTTCAATTCAGAAATCATGAACGCTCTTCTTCAACAGATCGAAGGTAATATTCGTTTGTCTGTGAACGACTTTATAAGAAAAATATCCGATAAATATGATGTTGACTTTGATGAACTTATTGGTATATGGGAGAATTCAGATACTGATGGTCTTGTTCAATCTAGACCTAAATTTATTACAAAACCATCTAAAATTGAGCAAAAGTCTGTTGCTCCTCAATCACCCGGATCTTCACCCGGTTCAGATGGTTGCCCGTATATTTACACAAAAGGAGAAAAAGAAGGACAAGCATGTGGGATTAAGCCAAAAGGTGATGTTATGTTTTGTACTCGTCACAAAAAGTACGAAGGTCAAGAACCAAAGCAGAAGAAGGTAATTCCCTCAGCAAAAAAGTCAATTGCTGGAAGTGCATCTTCCAAATCAACTACTCCTCCCGCAAAGGAGATTAACACGGTGCTTCGTAAACATAAAGCAATTGACAAGCTATGGCATTCAGCAACAGGTATGGTCTTCAAATCTGCAAAGGATAGAGTTGTTATCGGAAAATGTGTTGATGATAAACTATTTCCCCTTCAGAAGGAAGATATTGAGATTTGTATGGCACACAGGTTTGCATATGATGACTCTTGGGAGGAAGAAGATATCTCAAATGTACCCGTTCAGTCAGTAACACAAAAGAAGGTAGAAGGAAAGAAATCTATATCGGAGGCTATTAGAGAAGCTAACATTAAAGCGTCAGATGTTGAAGATATTCTTTGTGAGCTCCAGCTTCCTATCAAAAGAAGCTAGTTTCGCCAGTGAATGATAATGATGATGATGACGATGAAGAAGATCTTGTAGAAGATGAAGATGATATTTCTGAAGAATTAGAAGACGATGAATAAGAAAATTTGTTTGTACATTTTATAACCATAATATTGGTTATAAAATTTTCTGAAGATAAATCATTTAATCTAAAAGTATTTCTCTCGTATTAAAATAAATGGACGATGATTTTGAAGATAGGATACAAAGTCTACAAGATGACATAAATCAATTATCAGAGGTGTCAAAGACAACAAAGAATACACAATCGGTAAAAAACAAATATAAATTTACTTTGATGAATTTTGATATAATAAACTTACCAATTGTTTACTATCTGATAATACCATGTTTAATATTATTTTTTCTGTTGACTTGGAAACCGAATTTTGTTATGGAAGATATTAGCCTAAAACAAACAGAAAAGAAGGTTAACTATAAGAAACTTGTGATTGCGACATTTATAGGAACACTAATAATAAAAACGATATCTATAATATATGTCTTTGTTTATAAGAATAAAAAATAAGACTATTTTTGCAAAAGTCTAGAAATTAATCTATATCATGATCTACGCGAAAGATAAAAGTGTTTTACCAACCAAAAGATAATTCCTGAAAGAAGACCTTTTATTAATAATAAAAAATAAGGAGATGATATTGAAATTGGAGAAAATTTATTAATCATTAAATCAACTTGTGGTAAACAAGCGACTATTACAAGTATACCAACTAATACAGAATCCTTAGCTTCTTCAAAGACTATATTCATCTCTCCTCTGTGCTTTTGAAACAATGTATCAATTATATGTACTTCATTAGGATGAGGAGGAGTTCGATCAACTGGAAGTTGTGCAATTAAATCTCCACCTGTAATTGGATAAGAATATTGTATTGAACTTGTCATTTTTAGAGACCATGTAATATGGTTTTAAGCCAATAAAATTACAAGTAAAATGCCTTTATCTTTTAACAAGTTGGAGAAATTATTGTCAGGCAGAGGTCTATTGCCTAAAAAATATTTTACAGTACATGACCTTATTGTTTATGTTGAGGTTTTAAGTATATTAAATGCTGATTGTTTTATGCTCTATATTCCGAGCAAGTATGACATAGAGATAAGCGGGGGTAGTGACGTATACAAAATGAAGTATATAGATGTTACAGAAGATGGACATATTCCAGGTGACTATGCAGGTGAACCAGATGCTGTAGATCTGGGTAAAGACTATGATGATATAGATCTTAGCCCAGGTATTAGCCAGATAGACATACAGGGACATTTAGAAAAAAAATATAATCATCCTGTCGCTTTAAAATCTGGTAATTCTGAATCTGTTCAACTCAGAGAAGTTTTTCGTCAGCTCAGAAGATTAAAATTATGCACACAGAATATTAAATATAAGCTTGCGATATCTTTTGGGAATTATCTTTGCTGTATTCGACGAGATGATACGTATGAATGTTTTTCAATTCAGGGAGCATCTTTTACTAATGAGAGACGACTTATGGTAACAATAGATTTAGAGACTTTATACGAAAAGATAGACACAATTTCTACTGATATTAAGACTGTAAAAGATGGTGTATGTCGTGTTCTTGACAAGAATCAAGACAAACATATTAGAAATATACAAAGGTTATTGGATCAAAAGATTAAACTTATCTCATTTTCGGAAGCGATGAACAAAAAGAAAGATAAATGTGTAAAAACGTTAGAAAGACTTGAAAATCTACTTTCACAATTAGATCTTGTAGACAAGAAAAATATGGCTAAACTAATAGACGCAGAGGAAAAGTGTTCAGGACAAGCTAGTTTGAAGGGTATACACGTTGATATAGAGAGAACAAATCAAATTTCTCGGTTTGAAAATGAAATGTCTCGTATTAATTCTATAAAACAAGAACTTATTCGTAATATTTTAATTGCGAGAACAAAACATGAAAATATTACTTTATGTTCTGATAATATTGTTTTTGATAATATAGTAATGATTGATGCTGTACTTAATAACTTTCTAAAATTGTCAAAGGTGTAACAACTGTTGCTCTTATTCGTATGAATTAGTAAGAACATTCTTTTTTAAAAATAAAAGAATATTTAATTCGTAAGTTTTTTA
>Ga0214919_10007495_pt1 | contig 14710 bp, 13 predicted proteins | sample LL1503_MetaG_FD_177994 | JGI IMG/M metagenome (GOLD analysis project Ga0214919, IMG submission 177994) | Freshwater microbial communities from Lake Lanier, Atlanta, Georgia, United States - LL-1503 | ecosystem: Environmental > Aquatic > Freshwater > Lake | place: USA: Georgia | collected... | reverse complement strand
CCCTGCTGGTCAATTTCTGGGCCACCTGGTGTCCTCCATGCATCGAGGAATTGCCTTTAATTGAAGCCTTCTATCAGCAAAATAAGGTGAATGGTTGGCAAGTTCTTGGATTAGCAGTAGACAAGCCTGAACGGGTACAAAGTTTTCTGAAGACCACTCCGCTGTCCTTTGCGATTGGCATGGCTGGGCTTGAAGGGACTGAACTAAGCCGAGAGTGGGGTAATTTAACGGGGAGCTTGCCGTTTACCGTCGTATTTGCCGGCGATGGCCAGATCGCACAGCGCAAACTTGGACGCATAACGCAGCAAGACCTAGACCAGTGGCGTGGTTTAAGATAGGGGCTGGAACGGCCATATGCGCCAATCGGCTGATGCTGCGCGATCGTTAAATTTAGCCTACGTTAGAATATTTTTAATCTCTTTTAGCTAATTTAAAGTATTTTTAACTTATTTGGAGGGGTGGCATGGCTACCAAGCCCCATCCAATACAAGGAGGAACCATGGATTTACGCAAACTCAAGACCCTGATCGACCTGGTCTCGGATTCCAATGTCTCCGAGCTGGAGATTACCGAGCCCGAAGGCAAAGTCAGGATTGTCAAAGGGTCGCAAGCGGTCGTCCATAGCTATGCACCAGCCCCCGCGCAGGGCATGGCACTTACGCCGCAAAGTCAGAATGCACCCCAGCCAGCCGCGCTGACAAAACCCGCCGAAACGTCCCTACCGGAAGCGAGCGAACTGCACACCGTCAAATCTCCGATGGTTGGCACTTTCTACCGGTCCTCCTCACCCGGCGCCAAGCCCTTCGTGGAGGTGGGGGATATGGTCAAGGAGGGCGATACGATCTGCATTATTGAAGCGATGAAGATCCTCAATGAGATTGAAGCCGACAAATCCGGCAAAGTAGTCCAAGTAATGTGCGAGAACGGTCAGGCTGTGGAGTACGGGCAAACCCTGCTCACGATCGAATAACGCCAAGCCATGTTTAAAAAAATTCTGATTGCCAACCGAGGCGAAATTGCGCTGCGTATCCAGCGTGCCTGCCGCGAGTTGGGCGTCCGCGCGGTGATGGTGTATTCCGAGGCCGACCGCGACGCGAAATACGTGCGCCTGGCTGAGGAAGCAGTCTGTATCGGACCGGCGGCATCGAGCCTGAGCTATCTGAACATGCCGGCCATTATTTCGGCCGCGGAAGTGACGGACGCGGAGGCCATCCATCCCGGGTACGGCTTTTTAAGCGAAAACGCCGACTTTGCCGAGCGGGTGGAAAAAAGCGGCTTCCAATTCATAGGACCTACACCTGAATCCATCCGCATCATGGGTGACAAGGTATCGGCCAAACAAGCCATGATTCGCGCCGGCGTGCCCTGCGTGCCCGGCTCCGAGGGTGAGTTACCCGATGACCCGGTGCAAATACGCCGGATTGCAAAAAGCGTGGGGTATCCGGTCATCATCAAGGCTGCTGGTGGGGGCGGCGGTCGGGGCATGCGGGTGGTGCATACCGAAGCGGCGCTGATCAATGCCGTGGCCATGACCAAGGCCGAGGCCGGTGCGGCCTTTGGCAATCCTGCGGTGTATATGGAAAAATTCCTCCAAAACCCGCGCCATATTGAAATCCAGATTCTGGCCGACTCCTTTAAAAATGCGGTGTATTTGGGAGAGCGCGATTGCTCCATGCAAAGACGGCATCAAAAAATTCTGGAGGAAGCGCCTGCGCCCGGCATCAACCGCAAGCTGATTGAACGTATCGGTGAGCGCTGCGTGACCGCCTGCAAAAAAATGGGCTACCGCGGCGCGGGTACTTTTGAGTTCTTGTACGAGGCGGGTGAGTTTTATTTCATTGAGATGAACACGCGCGTGCAGGTGGAACATCCGGTGACCGAGATGATCACCGGCATAGACATTGTGAAGACGCAAATTATGGTGGCGGCAGGGGAAAAGCTTCCCTTTACCCAACGCCAAATCACGATTTCAGGCCATGCGATCGAATGTCGCATCAACGCTGAAGATGCCTTTAAATTCACACCCTCACCCGGCCGTATCACCACCTGGCACGCGCCCGGCGGGCCCGGTGTGCGGGTCGATTCGCATATTTATTCCAATTATTTTGTTCCACCCTATTACGACTCCATGATCGGCAAGCTGATTGTGCATGGAGACACGCGTGAACAAGCGCTAGCCCGTATGCGCACGGCCTTGCTGGAAACGGCGGTAGAAGGCATCAGTACCAATATTCCCTTGCACCGTGAGTTGATGGTGGACTCCAAGTTCATGGCTGGCGGCACCAATATTCACTACCTGGAGCATTGGCTTGAACAGCACAAGCGCTGAGGCCTGTCTGTATGAACTGCGCTTGGTGTGTTCGCAAAGCCAGGTCGAATCCCTTAGCGATGGCTTGCAGGCGCTGGACGCCCTGAGCGTCAGTGTGGAAGATGCAGACGCCCATACCGCAGCGGAACAAGCCTTGTTTGGTGAACCGGGCATGCCTGCGCCGCGGGACGGATGGGAACGCTCGGTGGTACTGGCGCTTTTTAACAGCGAGAGCCAGGCGTATGAAGCCGGCCAGATATTGCAAGCACAAGCATTTTTTGAGGGCTGTACGCTGCAAGGTGTGTCTGCGATCGCCGACCAAGACTGGGTGCGACTGACGCAAGCACAATTTGCGCCGGTGGAAATCACGCCGAGTTTTTGGATCGTACCCAGTTGGCACCAACTGCCGCCCGCCGCTGTCCACAGCATCGTCCTCGATCCTGGACTGGCCTTTGGCACCGGAACCCACCCTACCACACGGATGTGCCTGAGTTGGATCGCCCGCAATCCGCTACCCGATACGGTTTTGGACTATGGCTGTGGTTCAGGTATTTTGGCTATCGCTGCAGCTAAATTCGGCGCCCGCCAAGTATGTGCGGTGGACATTGATCCAGCGGCTGTGCAAGCCACACAGGACAATTCCAAGAACAATAGTGTTGCGCTAAGCGCTGGCTTACCTGACGCGGCCGCTGGCCGCTACGCTTTAGTGGTAGCCAATATTTTGTCCTCCCCTTTGAAGGTGCTCGCCCCGCTTTTGTGCAGTCTGACGCAAAGCGGCGGCCGTTTGCTCTTGTCCGGCATATTGGAGCGACAGGCTGAGGAGTTACAAGCTGCCTATGCGCACTATTGCCAATTGCAGGTCCTAGATACCCAAGATGGCTGGATCCTGATGAGTGCAACTTTGGATTAAAAAGTCCACATGGGTGGGCGCGCAGAGGGCATCCAACCGAGGCGTCTTTACCGTGGACAGGTAGTTTTTCAGCCGGATTTATACCGATGCACCTCTCTCTAGCTTGCCCAGCATGAAAAAAGCCCAGCACGCGTGAAGCATGCCGGGCTTGGTCGCGAAGCTGAATTAAATCAGGGCTTCGAAGCGCTCGGGAAAGGCCACGCAGCCTTGGGGTTGAGCGTGGTCTGTGCGGCAGGGGCAGCAGGCTTGGCAGGGGCAGCGGCTTTCTTAGCCGGTGCAGCCTTCTTCGCAGGTGCAGCCTTTTTAGCCGGAGCAGCTTTCTTCGCAGGCGCTGCTTTCTTCGCAGGTGCAGCCTTCTTAGCCGGAGCGGCTTTCTTCGCAGGCGCAGCTTTCTTAGCCGGCGCAGCTTTCTTCGCAGGCGCTGCTTTCTTCGCAGGCGCAGCTTTCTTAGCCGGCGCAGCTTTCTTAGCCGGTGCAGCTTTCTTCACAGGCGCTGCTTTCTTCGCAGGTGCAGCTTTCTTAGCCGGAGCGGCTTTCTTCACAGGCGCTGCTTTCTTCGCAGGTGCAGCTTTCTTAGCCGGAGCGGCTTTCTTCGCAGGTGCCGCTTTTTTTGCGGCTGGTTTTTTTGCAGTTGCCATGACTATCTCCTTGATCAATTTACAAAGAGCACTTTTTACCGATCGTTTTGGTAAAAAGAGATCCATGTGGTTGGGTTGGTTCCCAGCGACATGAACGGGGTGACAAAGTCCACAGGGCGGCGAGCTGTGCCACCCCAGAGACCTTGAAATGGAGAAACAGGGTTCAAAGCATTATTCCCAGGACAATGCTCCGCCTGATTGGTATTCGATGACCCGGGTCTCAAAGAAGTTACGCTCCTTTTTGAGGTCTATCATTTCGCTCATCCAAGGGAATGGATTCTCTTCATGAGGGAACAAGGCATCCAAACCAATCTGCGTTGCACGGCGGTTGGCGATGTAGCGCAAATACCCCTTGAACATAGACGCGTTCATACCCAATACGCCGCGCGGCATGGTGTCTTCAGCGTAGCGGTATTCAAGCTCGACGGCTTTTTCGAACAAAACCTTGATTTCAGCTTTGAATTCCGCCGTCCACAGATGCGGGTTTTCCGCCTTAAGTTGGTTAATCAAATCAATGCCGAAGTTGCAGTGCATAGATTCGTCGCGCAAAATGTACTGGTACTGCTCGGCAGCGCCCGTCATTTTGTTCTGTCGTCCCAATGCCAGGATCTGGGTAAAGCCCACATAGAAGAACAAGCCTTCCATCAAACAGGCGAACACGATAAGCGACTTGAGCAGAGTCTGGTCTGTTTGCGGTGTTCCCGTATGGAAATGCGGGTCCATGATCGCTTCGATAAACGGAATGAGAAACTCGTCTTTGTCCCGGATCGACTTGACTTCGTTGTAGGCGCTAAAGATTTCGCCTTCGTCCAGACCCAGCGACTCAACAATATATTGGTACGCATGGGTGTGAATTGCTTCTTCAAAGGCCTGCCGCAGCAAAAACTGGCGGCACTCGGGCGCCGTGATGTGACGGTAGGTACCCAGCACAATATTGTTGGCCGCCAGCGAATCGGCGGTGACAAAAAATCCCAAATTGCGCTTAACGATGCGGCGCTCGTCCTCTGTCAGACCGTTCGGATCTTTCCACAGCGCGATGTCGCGGGTCATATTGACCTCTTGGGGCATCCAGTGGTTGGCACAAGTGGCCAGGTATTTTTCCCAGGCCCACTTGTATTTAAAGGGCACTAACTGATTCACATCGGTCTGCCCGTTGATGATGCGCTTATCTGAGGCGCGCACGCGCTGCGATGCAGCAGCAGCTGGCGCTTTAGCAACCGTCGCAGCGCTGGGCATGACCGGCATGTCCACAGCAGCAGCCATGGCCTGCGCATTCAATGCCGGCGCACGGGCAAAGGCTTCCGTACTCGCATCCACGGCGCCTGCGGCGAATGGCTGCAAGGAGGCCGGTTTTACATCTTCATCCCAAGTCAACATAATTGTTCCAATATTTCTAAATGAGTACAGCGCTATTTGTTATAGCAGCCCAATCGTGAATGCGCCCTGTGATTTCAATTCCGTGATGTGTATCGCTAAGACTTCACTGGCAAGATTCACAGGTAGGGTCGTCCACTCCGCAGAATTTAATATCCGTCGCCGCGCTGTTGCTCAATTCCATCTGCTGCTGCGCCACCGCCGCTGCGGCTTCGAGCAAAGATGCACCCGAAGACGCGGTCGATTGCGCAGACGACACTGAGTTCATACGGCCCGAGCTGATGGTAGATTTCTCCGCATGCGTGGCCGACATAGTGCGCAAATAGTAGGTGGTTTTCAAACCACGCAACCAAGCCAATTTGTAGGTCTCGTCCAGTTTTTTACCCGATGCACCGGCCATATAAATATTGAGCGACTGGGCTTGATCGATCCACTTCTGACGACGCGCTGCTGCTTCCACCAACCAACGGGTTTCCACTTCAAACGCGGTGGCATACAACTGCTTGATCTCATGCGGTACCCGATCCATGGGGCTGAGTGAGCCGTCAAAGTGTTTCAAGTCCATCACCATCACGTCATCCCACAAGCCAATGCGTTTGAGATCGCGCACCAGGTAACTGTTGACGACGGTGAATTCACCCGACAAATTCGACTTGACTGACAAATTGCCAAAGCAAGGCTCGATGGACGCGTCCACGCCAATGATGTTAGAAATGGTGGCCGTTGGCGCGATAGCCACGCAGTTGGAATTGCGCATGCCGTCTTTGGCAATTTTGCGGCGCAGCGTATCCCAGTCCATGGTTGACGAGCGATCCACCTCGACATAGCCGCCGCGCTCCTTGGCCAACATGTCCAGCGTATCCAAAGGCAGGATGCCACGGTCCCACAAAGAGCCCTTGAAGCTGGAGTAGCTGCCACGTTCACGTGCCAACTCCGTCGATGCCCAGTAGGCGTAATAGCTAACGGCCTCCATGGACGTATCGGCAAATTGCACCGCCGCGTCGCTGGCATAAGGGATGCGCAAGGCGTACAGGCTATCTTGAAAGGCCATGACACCCAGACCCACTGGGCGATGGCGCACGTTGGAGTCACGCGCTTTTTTGACTGCGTAGTAATTGATATCAATCACGTTATCGAGCATCCGCATCGCAGTGGTGATGGTGCGCTTGAGCTTGTCATGGTCCAAGGCACCGTCTTTGATGTGCTGCAGCAAATTGACCGAACCCAAATTACAGACCGCCGTCTCCGTGTCCGACGTATTGAGGGTGATTTCGGTACACAAATTACTCGAATGGACCACGCCGGCGTGCTGCTGGGGGGAGCGGATATTGCAGGCATCCTTAAAAGTAATCCAGGGATGGCCGGTTTCAAACAACATGGTCAGCATCTTGCGCCACAGGTCGCTGGCCTCCAGGATGCGCGAGGGTTTGATCTCGCCGCGGGCGGCTTGCTGCTCGTAGGCCACATAGGCTGTCTCAAATTCAACGCCAAATTTGTCATGCAAATCAGGCACATTAGACGGAGAAAACAAGGTCCATTGGCCTTTTTCCATGACGCGGCGCATAAACAAATCCGGGATCCAGTTCGCCGTATTCATGTCGTGGGTACGGCGACGGTCGTCACCCGTGTTCTTGCGCAACTCCAAAAACTCTTCAATATCCAGATGCCAGGTTTCGAGGTAGGTACATACCGCCCCTTTGCGCTTGCCGCCCTGATTGACCGCCACAGCCGTGTCATTGACCACTTTGAGGAAGGGCACCACACCCTGGGATTCTCCATTGGTACCTTTGATACGCGAACCGAGGGCGCGCACACGCGTCCAATCATTGCCCAGACCACCGGCAAACTTGGACAACAAAGCGTTTTCTTTAATGGATTCGTAGATACCATCTAAATCGTCCGGTACTGTGGTCAAGTAGCACGATGACAGTTGCGAGCGCAAGGTACCGCTGTTGAACAAGGTCGGCGTGCTCGACATGAAGTCAAACGAGGAGAGGATCTCATAGAACTCGATTGCACGGGCTTCACGCTCGGTTTCATTGAGCGACAGGCCCATGGCAACACGCATAAAGAAGGCCTGCGGCAATTCAATACGGGTCTTGTTGTGGTGCAGGAAGTAGCGGTCATACAAGGTTTGCAGACCGAGGTAGTCAAATTGCTGGTCGCGCTGTGCATGCAGGGCGCGCCCCAAACGCTCGAGATCGAAATGCAAAAGCTTTTCGTCCAGCAACTCATATTGCACGCCTCTTTTGATGAAGTCGGGAAAGTAGTCCACATAGGCCTGCTGCATACCAGCGGCCGGCACGTCTTGGCCCAACACTTCGCGGGAAATCGTATGAAATAGCAGGCGAGCAGTGGCGTAAGTGTAGTCAGGGTCTTTTTCGATCAGGGTGCGGGCAGCCAAAATAGACGCCTTGTACACCTCATCCACAGGCACACCGTCATACAGATTACGCAAGGTCTCGGCGATGATGGGCTCAGCCTTCACATCGGCACCCAAATTCGAACAGGCGTTGCGGATGCGCTCGGTCAGTGCAGCCATATCCAAAGCGACGCGCTGGCCACGGTCCACGACATGTAACGTAGGCGCAGCGGGCGCAGCTTGAACCTGTTGCTTAGCGCGCTCCTGCGTACGCCTTTCGCGGTACAAGACATAGGCGCGCGCCACCTCATGGTGGCCGCCACGCATCAGGCCGAGTTCTACCTGGTCCTGCACGTCCTCGATGTGGAAAGTTCCGCCACCGGGTCGCGAGCGCATCAGTGCGCGAATAACTTGCTGTGTCAAAGCATCCACGGTTTCACGCACACTGGCAGAGGCCGCGCCTTGGGTGCCATGCACGGCCAGCGAGGCCTTCATGATGGCGACCGCAATTTTGTTTGGCTCGAAAGGCACTACCGAGCCATTGCGGCGGATGATCTGATAGCTGGTCAGAGCATTAGGGATGGTTTCATTCGAAAACTGGGCGCTCTGGGGTACCGCCATCGCGGGCGCCTGGGAGAGAGTCGAGATTGATTGCATGGTTTGCTTTTTTTTGATCCGAATAGAGGTCAACGAAGTCCGGCAGGATGAGGCGCGGTGAGATGCATAGTGAGCGTCGTCTGCAGCCTGACCACACTATATATGGTGTGCGCCCGGCTGGCAAGCCACTACCGGTAGTGTACTGGCTTTGATTTCGATAAAAAATGGGTGAACGGCGAAAGCGAGCTAACCATGGGCCTAAGCGCGCATTTTTCGCTATCAGGTGCGCAGCCCGCGAGGCCTTGTATTTCGGTACTTTTAGCGACTCCATGTTGACCGCGCTGGGGGTTCGCGGGGATTGAACGGCTTACAGCACCAACAGATTTGACTTTGCGGATATGGCCCTGAGCGGCGCGCACTGTTTTGGGGCTTGTTGCGGGAAATCCATGGACTGAATTTTTTTAACAATCCGGCAATGCTAATTTCAATTTCGAGGCGACATCTACCAAACGATGCCATTCAAAACCTGGCCCCGGATCACATTTGCGGCCGGGCGCCACATCGCTATGGCCCGCAAGGTGGCGCGCGGGGTATTGTTCAGCCAAGGCGATTAGCAGTGCGCGCAGGCGGGCGTACTGGGCAGGCTCAAATGTCTGGCCCTCCAAACCTTCGAGCTCAACGCCAATCGAAAAGTCATTGCAGTTATCGCGTCCCTGGAAAGACGATGCCCCGGCATGCCAAGCCCGGTGCTCACAGCTGACAAATTGCCACAATGCACCATCTCGGCGAATAAAAAAATGGGCTGATACCTCCAGTCCACGGATGGACTGGAAATACGGATGGGCATCCCAGTCCAAGGTATTCGTAAAAAGGCGCTCAACCGCATCGCCTTCGTAAACGCCTGGCGGCAAACTGATGGAATGCAGCAGCACCAAATCGAGCACCGCACCCGCAGGCCTGACACCAAAGTTGGGCGAAGCGCAATGCCGCGCGCCTGCGTACCAACCCAGGCTCCAGCGCGGGCCATCCGGGGCAAGAGGCGGGTCCGCAGTCGTCAAAGTAGCGTTCTCAAGGGTGGTGCCGATTGCGCACTCAGGACTCATGGAGCCGCTTGTGTGCGGCACTGCAATACACGCCAGACTCCCCTTGAGTCGCCTCATGGGCGACCACATGCGTACCGCAATGGCTGCAGGCCAGCATTTCGATAGGTCGCTGGGGTGAACCGGCTTTGGGCTCGCGGTCTTTGGCTGCCCGGTGGGTGCGCCACTGCCAAGCAATTAGCAAAGCGAGCAGCAGCAACAGTAAATACTTCATGCCGACCGGCCCAAAATCACTTCCAATACAAAGCGCGAGCCCACATAGGCCAAAAACAAAAAGCCAGTTCCCGCATACAAGAGATAGACCGCCCGCTTACCTCGCCAGCCAAAGCGCGAGCGCCCTAGCAGCAGCACTGCAAAAGTCAGCCAAGACAAAACGGAAAAAACAGTTTTATGGTCCCAGCGCCAGGCATGGCCATGCCCATAAACCAAGTCACCGAACATATAGCCCACTACCAGCGTGGCAGACAACAAGACAAAACCAGCGGCAACAAATCGATACGTGAGCCGCTCTAAGGTGAGCAAAGGCAGCCCGCTTTGGGTTTCCACACCCATACGCATCCGCGCTTCAGCCCGGGTCATAAACCAAGCATGGACGGCCGCGACGCCAAACAAGCCATAACAGGAAATGGCCACCGCCATATGCAGCGGCAGCCAAGCCGAGGCCGTCACCGGCAAAACCTTGCCCGGGAAGAGCCAGGCGAGCACCACAGACAGGGCCCCCAGCGCGCTCAAGGCCCAGCGCGCGGGCAACTGTGGAAAGACCTGAGTCTCGACCGCATAGCTGGTAGCAATCAACCAGGCCGTTACCGACAAGGCGGGCGCAAAGCCAAAGCGCGTCGGCACATCCACGAACGCCATGGCCAGTGTTGCGGCATGTGCCAGCCAAGCGATGGCGACCCAGGCGCGCGCGGCCAGCACACCCTGGCTGCGCGCGCGCAACGCTGGCCAGAGGTACGCCATGACCGCCAAAATAGTCAAGGCCAAGCCCGGGGACAATGCGCTGTCTAAAATCATGGTGACAGTTTAGCCTTTTGTCCCCCTGCCGACGACCGCCAAGCGACTGCCGCCTGTGCCGCTATCTCACACTGGAAACCTATGGCCTCCGCCCTCACTGACAAACTGACCCGCCTGGTCAAAACCTTGCGGGGCCAGTCCCGCATCACAGAAGACAACGTGGGGGAAATGTTGCGTGAAGTTCGTATGGCCTTGCTGGAGGCAGATGTCGCGCTGCCGGTGGTGCGCGACTTCATCGCACGGGTCAAAGAAAAAGCCCTGGGCCGAGAGGTGCTTGGGTCTTTACAGCCTGGGCAGGTCTTGGTCAGTATCGTCAACCAAGAACTGGCGGTAACCATGGGCCAGGGTGTCAGTGACATCAATCTCGCCGTACAACCACCGGCGGTGATATTGATGGCCGGCCTGCAAGGCGCCGGTAAAACTACGACCACCGCCAAACTGGCCAAACACCTGATAGACAAGCGCAAGAAAAAAGTACTCACAGTCTCTGGCGACGTGTACCGCCCAGCAGCCATCGAACAGCTCAAAACCGTAACAGCCCAAGCCGGCGCCGAATTTTTTCCCAGTAGCCCGGACCAAAAGCCGGTGGCCATTGCGCTGGCGGCCCTGGACTATGCCAAGCGCCATTTCTTTGACGTGCTGCTCGTAGATACCGCCGGCCGCCTGGCTATCGACGCGCTGCTCATGCGCGAAATTCAGGACCTGCACGCGGCGCTGAACCCGATTGAGACCTTGTTTGTAGTAGACGCCATGCAAGGCCAGGACGCTATCAATACCGCCAAGGCGTTTAAAGACGCATTGCCGCTGACCGGCATCATTCTGACCAAAACAGATGGCGATTCACGCGGCGGCGCGGCGCTTTCGGTGCGGCAAGTCACGGGCGCGCCCATTAAGTTCGCCGGTACCAGTGAAAAAATCGACGGCCTGGAAGTCTTTGATGCGGACCGCCACGCCGGGCGCATTCTGGGCATGGGCGACATCGTAGCCCTGGTAGAACAGGTCACCGCCGGGGTCAATGTCGAGGCCGCGCAAAAGTTGGCGGCTAAAGTCAAAAGCGGTGCCAGCTTTGACCTCACTGACTTCCTGGGTCAAATTCAGCAGATGAAACAAATGGGCGGCCTGTCCAGTCTGATGGACAAATTGCCCGCGGCCATGGCCGCCAAAGCCGGTCAGGTGGACATGGATAAAGCGGAAAAAGATATCCGGCGCAAAGAGGGCATCATCCACAGCATGACGCCGCTGGAGCGCAGCAAACCCGATCTGATCAAGGCCACCCGCAAACGCCGCATTGCCGCCGGAGCAGGTGTACATGTTCAGGAGGTCAACCGCATGCTCAAAGAGTTTGAGCAAATGCAGGACATGATGAAAAAAATGAGTGGCGGCGGCATGATGAAAATGATGAAGCGCATGGCCTCCATGAAAGGCATGTCCAAGATGCCGTTCTAAAGGGCCAAGGAACTGCTTGTCAAAGGCTGCGGCGCGGCCTTTGCGCCCTGATGACTTGCCATCTGCTGCCCGGGGCCTGCGCGCAAACGATGCGCAGTGCTTATCCGGCTTGGGCCTTCGCGCTAACGTGAGGCCTACGAGGCGCTAGTCCTGCGGCGTCAATTCCAGCTTTTGCACATCCAGGCCCAGGCCACTGAGCCGCGCGATCAAACTGGCATAGGTTTGCGCATCCATGCGTGGCGTGCGCGACAAAATCCATAAATACGCCCGCCCCGGTTCGCTCACCGCCACCCACTGGTAGTTGTCATCAAGATCAATCACCCAGTAGTCGCCCCACACAGCAGGAATGATCGATAACCATTGCGGCGCAAAACGCACCTGCAATTTGGGCGAGCTGGCGTTGCCGATCTGGCGCGCCGCACCGATGGCCTCGTCCATGTCCCCGGAGGCCAGCTTGCAGCGATTGACCACCTGCAACGAACCGTCGCTGCGCATACTGTATTGGGCGCGCGTATTGCTGACACACTTTTTCTGAAACCAGTTGGGAAACTTGGAAATTTCGTACCAGGTCCCCATATAGCGCGGCACATCAAGCGCGCCGACGGTAGGCAATGGCGGCGCCGCAAAGACGCCCCAAGAGGCAAACAAGCCGGCCAGCGCGATGCAAGCCGCGAACTTACGCTGCACCATGGCTGCGCCCCTCTTGCGTCACGACTTCGCCGCGCAGCGAATAGGTGCGCGTATCGGTGATGCGTACGTCCATCAACTGCCCTATCAAGCGTGCAGGGCCCGCGAAATTCACCACCCGATTGCATTCTGTGCGGCCCATCAACTCGCTGCCGTCTCGCTTGGAAGGGCCTTCCACCAAGATGCGCTGTACCGTGCCGAGCCGACTCTGGCTGATGCGCGCAATACTGGCATTGATAGCCGCTTGCACTTCGTGTAGGCGCCGGAGTTTTTCCGCATGGGGCGTGGTATCGGGCAAATTAGCCGCGGGGGTACCGGGCCTAGGGCTGTAGATAAAGCTGAAGCTGTTGTCAAACTGCAAGTCCTCGATCAACTGCATCAGCTTGGCATGGTCAGCCTCGGTTTCTCCGGGGAAGCCAACAATAAAGTCGCTGCTCAGCGCCAAATCGGGGCGAATCGCGCGCAGCTTACGCACGGTGCTTTTGTATTGGATCGCGGTATAGCCGCGCTTCATCGCCATTAGGATCCGGTCCGAGCCATGTTGCACCGGTAGATGCAGGTGACTGACGAGTTGTGGCAGCTTGGCGTAAGCGGCGATCAGTGCGGGGGTAAATTCATTGGGGTGGCTGGTCGTAAAGCGCAGGCGCTCTATGCCAGGTATAGCAGCCACGTAGTCGAGCAGGGTTGCAAAATCGGCCATCTCGGCGCTGTTACCCATAGCGGAGCGGTAGGCATTGACGTTTTGCCCCAGCAAGGTAATTTCTTTGACGCCCTGGTCAGCCAATCCAGCCACTTCGACCAGCACGTCTTCAAACGGCCGGTGAATCTCTTCACCGCGGGTATAGGGGACGACGCAATAGCTGCAGTATTTCGAGCAACCCTCCATCACACTGACAAACGCCGAGGCGCCATCAACCTTGGCTGGCGGCAAATGGTCGAATTTTTCGATTTCGGGGAAACTGATATCCACCTGCGGTTTATTTTGTAACTGCCGCTGGCGCAGCATTTCTGGAAGTCGGTGCAAGGTTTGCGGACCAAACACCACATCCACATAGGGTGCGCGCTCAATAATTGCGGCGCCTTCCTGGCTGGCGACGCAGCCGCCGACCCCTATTTGGGCGCCTTTTTTGCGCAACTGGCGGGCCCGACCCAAATCGGAAAAAACCTTCTCCTGGGCTTTTTCACGCACCGAACAGGTGTTGAACAAAATCAGGTCCGCCTCTTCCATCACCGTGGTTTTTTCATAGCCCTGAGCGGCACCTAGCACGTCAGCCATCTTGTCCGAGTCGTACTCGTTCATCTGGCAGCCGAAGGTTTTGATAAAGACTTTTTTAGGCATAAAAGCAGTTTGCAAAGGACTTAGGCTGTGAACCGGACCTGGGTGTGCGTGCCCGATAGCACCGCAGAGGGATGGCTGCAGCGGATACGCCCGCCGGGCGCTCGTCCGCCCGGCTTATCCTTGGGTTCAGTCCCAAGGGCCTGGGTGACCTGCTTGGGCGCTCGAAGCGCCAGCGCGTGATCCAGCGGTTCATGGTGTTGTCCAGAGGCTGAAGGGCATGAAAAAGGGCACCGAAGCGCCCTTTTCGACCTGTAAATTGGTGGGATAGGTGCCATTGAAAATTTGCTCTCGTGGCATGAGAAATTTGAAATTTCCTTTTCAATTTTTCACAAGTACCAACAAAAATACCAACAAATTCCAATGCTCACCTTCAAGTTTATCCAGTGACAACCACTGAACTTTTTTCATTATGAATGATCCTGTGTTTCATGGGTGTGGGCTGATCGAGGCCTGCTTGTTGGAGTTTGAGTAAAACGTCAGCGCGCGCAGCAGTCAAGCGCCCTGGTTTTAAGAACCCCGCGCCATTGCCGCCGTGCAAGGTGCGAACCACGCCGAGTAACAAACGCACCCAGTCGCGGTCCAGCTTGGCCTGCTTGGTTGCGCGGCCATGGATTGCAGGGCGCCCTGTACTGGCACCGCCATGAAAGCGGCACTTCCCGCCTGCGCCGGTGCCAGGGTTTTTGCATTGCACGCCAGTCTGGCGCGCAGTGGCAGAGCAGCGAGGCAAAGCTGCCAAAACCTCGCGCGCCCTATTAATAGATTTCATGCATCAGGTCCATGGAGTAATAGTTAAAAGTGTAGTTGTTGTAGCCAACCAAGTCAATCATCACAGGCAAATATTGCTACACATGCACTGTCAATGTCATTAAAATTGAGGTGCGCCGGATTTATCCAGACTACTTGCCAGGGCGCTTTAAAAATTCATGGCTAAAGCG
>Ga0214919_10007493_pt1 | contig 14711 bp, 22 predicted proteins | sample LL1503_MetaG_FD_177994 | JGI IMG/M metagenome (GOLD analysis project Ga0214919, IMG submission 177994) | Freshwater microbial communities from Lake Lanier, Atlanta, Georgia, United States - LL-1503 | ecosystem: Environmental > Aquatic > Freshwater > Lake | place: USA: Georgia | collected... | reverse complement strand
TCATCAACGTCTCCATTGGCCTGAGCCAGCGATTTCTTGAGTTGATCTACATCAGCAAGAATCGAGAGTTTGAGTGTGCGCGATTGTCCGGCCATTTACCACTCCTTCAAGATTCGGTCGAAAGCATTTTCCCACTTGGCGATGATTTCCGGCTGGATTTCGCGGAGTGTCGGATAAATAAACCAGCCTTTAGATCCACGACCAGAACGACCTGACCAGATTGGAAACTGTTTGAATTTATTAGATCCGAATTCGTTACCGCCCCAGAGATCTTTTGTCGTTCCACCGCCGGAGAATTTTTGGCTTACGAAGCCGAAAGAAAGTTCGCCAATTTTTGAAGATTTAGAAACACGGGAGCCACTGGCAATTCTTTCGGCTGCCACGCCTCTTGAAACTGATTTGGCTTGAATCTTGCCTTGAGCGAATTCAGCCAGCGCCGATGATTCTCTTTTAGCTGCATCGGTCGCTTCTGAATCCATCGCCTTGAATGCCGAAGTAATGGCGCGAAGATCTTGCTTATTGTAAGCAATCTCAACGTTGTCGCTCATTCTGTTTCTCCAGTATCTCGAAAGCCGTGTAAATCTGCTCCGCCGTCGTCCATTCGCTCATCGGAATTCCCGTCGCTATTGCTAACTCGACGAGTATGCGATTTACGCTTCCGGCGGCGTAACTTTTGGGAGAACGTCACCGACTGTCACGTCGGCCACTGTTTCACACCAGACTTCATAACCTTTGATTGGCTTACCACCGGCTTCGCGCTTCATCGCATTCCACGCAAGGAAGAGAAGATCAGAGATTCCAATCTTCTCCTGCGCTTGCGAAATTGTGCTGCCTGTCTTTTGTTCCCATTTAGCCCACTCTGGCGGTTGTGCGGTATATGTCCCGAACTCGCCATTTGTGTATTCGATTGTGATTGGTAGTCGCATTTCGTGCTCCCGTTTCTATGAGTTGGATCAGGTGATTGTTATGACTGGAGTTGTCGCGCAGAGCATCGCCCAGGTGTCAGTCTGTGCATCTGGAGCAGCGCCGCCAGCAGTTGGAGCCACTGGAAAGACTGTGCCAGCGAATGATGCGCCGGTTGCTGAAATTAAAGTAAAAGCCAGAGCAGTATTTGGAGCAGAAGTGAACGCAGTCCACATCGCTTCAAAGAGTGATGAAGTTGCGCCCCAGTCTGCAAGAAGTGAGATGTTGAGAGTCCATTGGTCATCGATGTGCTTGTAAGCCTTGCCATCAAGTGTCTGATAAGTAGTAATTACTGGCGCATTGACCAGAGTGACCGAAGTTGTCTGAGCATCGTAGTTAGTAGTCGCAAGGGTGAACGTTATGTCGCGACCGGTGACGATAGTTGTTGGCATTTGTCTATCTCCTTAGATTGTCTGTTGTGTGTAGTAAGTGCTGACCGCGAGATCCGCCACTAGTAGGTTGGTCGCGCCGACCTGTTGGATTGTCGGACGTTGCACGTCTCCGACTTCGTATCCTCCAGGCATCGCTGCGATGATGCTGATAATAAGCTGCTCAAGATTGTCAAGTGCTCCGGCCGTGTTGTTATATGCAACGGCCGCAGTGACCACAAAGTTGATTTTCACGCGCACCGCAGATTTGCCGATTGTTGTCGTTTCCAAATAGGGCGAATCAGGAACGATTACGCAAGCCGGCGGAATCACTGCTTCTGGAGGCGATGAATAAACGGAAGCAACAACGCCAGCAAGAGCTGTGGCAAGAGTGCCGCGAACATCGGTCGCGATTGATGTCGGTGTAGGCATTACATCGCCATATTTTCAACATCAACGTAATTACCTAAGAGCCCTATGACACGATTTTGGAGTGACCGACCCATTTTATATGGCGATGGCTGAAAATCCACGCCTTCAATCTGTCCGCCTGGAGCGACCACGCTCTGGAAAATCTCAACACTCACGATAAGAATTGCTTGCTCAACAGCTTCGGTTGATGCGTAAAGAGTGCCGGCGTTGGCTCCGGATAAGTAAGCCACGCCAGCCGGAATCACGCCGCGAATTGTAATGTCTGCATTTGTTTTGGCGGCGGAGAAAATGTATGGATTAGTAATTGAATCCGTGATTGTGATTGTGCCATTAAAAGCTGCTGACGGAACAACGCCAGTCACCACAACGCTCTGACCAGCCACAAAATAGTGTGGACGTTGAGTTACATAATAAGCGACGTTAGAAGTCAAATACACTTCTGCAATAGCGGCTTGATTAGCTGTAAGAAGCGGAAGAATGACTTGTTCCGCACTGACAATAATTCCTTCAAGATAAGCATCAGAATACAAGGAAGAAGAGACGCCAAGAACGGTTCGCAGTTGCGCGGCCGTGACGATCTGCGGTGATGCCATCTCTTCTTCCTTTCGTACTCTGCTGGGCTAGATACGGGAGCGCACCTAGCCCATGATTATTTTGTGACTATGCCTTATTTATTTTGAATGCGCCCGCGCCCACTTTGCTCACGAAACTTCCGTAACCATAATACATAACCTCCACCTGACCAGTTTGGATCTGGTTAGAAGTCAAGCGAAGCGTTGGGCTCTCATACCAGCCGAATGCATCTGGATTAACGATAAGCATTGATCCATCTGTGTCAGTAAGTGAAGCTGTGTTGGCTGTGACATAAAGATCTAAGCCAGCGACGATTCCGCGCACTGATGATGGATTTACAACGCCGCCAGTTGTATTTGTCTGTCCGGCTGCGACGTTGTAAAGCGGTGCGCCACTGACGTTTAGTGTCATTAAATTCGCCCACTGTGAGGTATTAGCGATGATGTTCTTAGCAAATCCTTGAGTTCCTGCATAAACAGCAGCAGCTCCACGAGAGACAAAACCAAGAAGCTCGGAAGCTGTTGGATATGTAGCCACTGTTGTTCCATCAAGAGCTGCGGCTGTGATTAGACCAGCGTTTACTGCTGTGTCTGTTGCCTTTGCATAAGCTCCGGCCATTAAACGAAGGAGCTCTTCGAAGAATGCGGGGCTACTTCTATCTATGAGCTCAACACTGAGAGTATTTTGCCCAGCGTACTTGCTCACTGTTCCAGTGATATATGAAGCTGTTGTAGCTGTTTCAGATGGTGCAGCTTCTTCTGCTGTTGCTGCCACTGTTGGAACGGCTGTGATTTTAGGAATCTCAAAGCTCATGCCAGCATCAGGAAGTGCAAATGTCCGAATCGCATCAATGTTGCTTCGTGTGTAGTTAGTCAGTCCGTTAATTACTTCGGTCAGCTGACGTGTTGGATTAAATCCGACTTCAGTTGCCATTGAATCATCGGCTGCACGAACCCAAAGTGCAGAATCAGAATTTGGACGAATGCTTGCACGAATTGTGTGCTCTAAATATGTTGCCTGTGAGTTAATTGGTGAACGTGGCTTCGCGTAATAAACTGGACGTGGAGCACTTGCATTCACAGCTTGGGAAGCCTCAACCGTTTCGGCTGATGCTTCTGGAACGGTTGTATTTTCTTCCACTTGCGTTTCTCCTTCAGTAGTTGGATTTTCTTTCTCTACTTCTGCAACCTTTTCAGGCTGCGATGTAGAATTATCTTCTAGGTTTGCCGCGATGCTGACTTTTGCGCTGGCTATTGCCGGATCTGTGACTAAAGAAACTTCTTTGAGAGCACTCGCACTCACGACAAGAACACCATCGACATTCTTATACTTTTCAGCAATTACGCCCACACTGAATCCGTCGCGTAATCCGGAAGATGCCTCTACCAAACTGTCAGATCCTGCGGTCGTATTGCCGATAGAAAACGTCGCATCAATACCTGAATCGGTGACTTTGTAGCTTTTTAGGAATCCAATTGGCGATTCACGGCGATGCTCAAGTAACAATTTGGTTGTATTACCAAAAGTTATAGAGCCAGGCTGAAACATTGTTGAGCCGGCTGATGTTGCGCCTTCTTCGTTCCAGGTAACAATGCGACCAGAGATTTCGCGCTTTGGAAAGTCTGTGGCCGTAACCTTGATTGAAAAATCAAGATTGATGGGAGTTGGTTTTGTTTCTTTCATCGGATCATTTCCTCTTCTATTCGGATTTCATCGGAGGTCAAAGCCCCAATGTCGTAGAGAATCTTGTAAACGTCTGCGCGCTCTTTTGCTGATCCGCGCAAGTAATCGTCTAAATCAAATTTGACTTCTTGCGATGCTGGCACAAAATCGTTTGCCATGCCTGTCATTGATAGACGCTCTTCGATGCTGGTCATTACGGATCTCAAAGAAAAGTCCAGCAAAGATTGACGTGCCAAAGTCGCATTGGAATACGTCATACTCGAGCCTGATTCTGCATCGACGTAATAAGCCGGAATGCCGCAAGCTCTTGCCAATTCGGTTGCGACGTAAGATCTAGCTTGATTGAGTTGCAGCTTCTCTGGATCAAAGCCAAGAGTCTCAAGAGTCACATCTGCGTTGAGAAATGCTGTTCCGCGATTGCGTCTGGCACTGCCCCAAGATTCAAGAAGCTTTGCGATGCGATCTGCTGGCAACGCCGTTCCGTTAGATTTCAAGACCATTGTTGGCACTGGTTCGCGCGCGTACATTGTTGCCGCGCGTTCTAGCTCTGCACCGGCTTTAATTGTGCGACCTGCGCGATGCAATATGCCTTCATCGTTTCCGTAAAACACTGCAAGAGCACCGACGCCAGTATCTGGCACACGATAAGCATCGACTGTGTAATACTCAATTTCTGTTCCAATAGAATTTGTTCGAATGCCGACGCGAGTTGGCGATATGCGTTCTGCACTTCTAATGCGATACGTATCGGCATAAATCTCAGAAATCCTGAGATAGCCGTAGCCATACAGCAGAATGTCCTCGCACAAGAATGCATACGTGGCAGATCCTGGAATCCGTGGATCCGGTTGATTAATTACGCGCGGCGGTGATTCAACGCGAGCACCATCGGCTTTTGTGCGAACCTTAAGCGGAATCGATGCAACGCTTGACGAAATAATGTTTCTTGCGCGAGCGCACGTTGGAACGCTCATAAATTCTTCACGTGTAGCTGTAATGCCGGCAGTGCCAAAGAAATTGAACACTGAGTCCAATGTATTGACTGGAGCCAAAGACGCTTGGACGTCGTAAGTCATGGCCGGTGTGTCGGTTGTGACGTTGCGAGAGAATAGACCCATGCGTGAAGTCTAAGCCTCGCGTATACATCTAGCCGACCAGAATGTCTATCTCCATCTCTGGGCGTGTCGCAAAGTGTGTCGCCAGAGCCGAAGCCACTGCCGCGCACACTGCAACGCTTGAGGCGCGCCGACCGATGATCCAGCCGCCATCGCCCATTGGCAATCTGACTGCCGATAATATCTGCTTGGATAATTCTGCCTGTTTCCCGTGAATCAATCTCTTTGAGGTAATCGCACCTAGCAATTCATCGCAGCTTTGTCCATAAAGTGCGCCATCGATGTCTATGACCGGAATGCCGGCTGGCATAAGTCGCGCAGCTACCGCAGAGCTTGTCCTCTTGCTAAAAGCCACATATTCAAGCGGATACTTGCGTGCATAGGGCGCAATGTCGTTGGCGATGGCTTTATCGTCTAGCGAGATTGGATTGTGCCAGGTATGCAGAAGCTTGAGGTTGAAAGTGTCGTCCGCATTTTTCTGAGCAGCTACTAACGCCCCATCTCTACGATCTGGCGATAGGTCAAGGCCGAACCACGTCATCTTCTCGACATCTAGCTCAATCTCATCAGATCCACACTCTTCCCATTCCTTTACGGGAATCGCGCCGGAGATTGTATTGACCCACCGGCACAACACCTCGGTCTGGACTACATCTGGCGGATCATTGAGAACGGCGCGGATATTATCTTCGTGAATTGTGTGACCAAGTGCCGGATTGCTCGCGACCCAATTCTTTTCATCTTCAATCTTGTCCGAGAATGCCGACCATTCGAAATAAGCGATGTCGTCGTTGCCACCAGCAGCCGAAGCCATACCACGCTCGCGTAGTTGATTCAAAATTAAACTATGTTGGTCTCCAGCATTCGAAAACGTCCAGAGCTGCGGATTTTTAGCGGCCATCATTGTATAGCGCATGGCTGACCAGGCTTCGGTGTCTTTGAGCTGACGCGTTTCGTCCATGTAAACAGTCTCCGGCTTTGCGAATCCACGAGCTGCGGCGTTGGCCGCCTTGACTACGTATCGCGCACCGGACATCAATTCAATCTCCTCGGATCCGTGAGCCCATCGGATCTTCTTGACTTGCTTTGCTAAATCCTTATGGCTCTCGATAATGCTGACCACGTGCCGAAATGTCTCCAGCGATGTCGTCAGAACGTGCGCTGATCCAAGCTGCAAGGATTCTTGCCACAGAAAGAGACGGGCAAGAATTGACATCTCCATAATTGTGGACTTGCCATTCTGCCTAGCTGCAACGACCACGACGAGAGGCGCATGCCAGCGTCCGTCAGCCTTTATTTTTAAGGCGTGTTCAAACACAAATTTCTGCCACGGCATCAGCTCTACGCCTATCTGGCTGGCAAAGTCAATGATTTCCAAGCCTTTAGACGGCAAGTCATTTAAGCGTGAGGAGATTCTAGGCGTCCCAGAGCCGATTAGACGCTTAGGTTCGGTACTAATTCCCTGTTCGACCCTGTTCAAGTCTGTGACGACCTGCAACGCCCGATTCTGCCCTGTTGTGGCCTTAGTCATGGCTAGTGCTCTCTTGTGTCGGTGAAAACGGAAAAGGAAGAGTCAGAGGTGTCCTTGCTACACCAAAAAACACGCCTTGTCTGTTGCCTTTCGAGTAATTGCACCTCGTACACGCTGCTAAGAGGTTATCTGGCTCATCGGTTCCGCCCTTGCTTATCGGAATCACGTGATCGACGGTTGTTGCATCGTTGCCACAATACTGACACAACCTGGCGTCTCGAATAAGTATCCGTTCACGTATTTTAGACCAGGCTCTTGTGCCTCCATTGGCTCTTGCTGACTTAGCTGGCATCAATGGAATCCATTAGCTTTGAAGAATCTCCATGCGTTGCACATAGATCCGTAACGCTTCGTGATGTAGCGCATCGACCAATCAACCTGATTGAATCCATCGAGTCTTTTGTACTTGGTGTTTCGCATCTGGCCTAAGCCATAGTGTGATCCATTACGTGCATCGACTCTCCAGTTGCTTTCCTTAGTAATCAACGCATTAAAGCAGCTAAACTGCTCGTAGTTGATAATCCTTGAATGTGCATAAAGTTTGAGCAAATCAGTCTGTGACACTGCTTTTGCCTCTGTTGTTGTGGATATTGTCAAGATCATGATTGACATAGGAATAGCTAATAAGTTTTTATTTGTTTTTAATTTTATATTTATTTTCTTTTTATTTATCTTTATTTTCAAGATATTATCTTTCAAGTATAGCGATGGATCCTGACAATCTGTCAACGATTGAAGTCGGTGTGTCGCATCGTCCACAGGTGCCTGTGGATAAGTCTGTGGATGACTATTCAATGCCAGCCACCAGAGAATCATCGACTAGCTTGACTGAGAATGCGCCGCAACCTGAGCACTGAGCGAACCATTCGTGCATTGTCAATTCTGCTCCCTTTGTGAGAAGGTGCTCTTTGCGCCCATCACCATAAAGCTTTTTACAGATATGGCAATCAAATCGCAGCAGTCGCATATCCGCTCCTGACTAGCGTGTCTATTGGATTGAGATTGCCTTGATCTATCCACCAAGAGTCCTGACGTGGATTCTTGAATCGCTTACGTTTAGCAAAGGCTACTGGAAGCCAGCCCACAATGTAATAAATTGGAGACTTGCCAACGACCAAAATGGCCACATCATCATCTCGATCATACGGATAGACAATCAAATTGCCTCCGGTGTAAGTAGTCCAGCGTACTTCTAAACCTTGACCGACATCTGCCCGTCTCTTGCCTTTGTTGTCGCTGATGTCGTAATCAAGACCGAAGTATCTAGCCACCACCATTTCAGCAGCTAGTGATTCGGCATATTCAACGCATCTCTCATGATTATTCAGTTTAGAATTGTATTGAATGCCATGACCTAAAACGCCAGATTGTGCAAATATGACATCACTGGCACGTCGATGAATAGCCCACTCATCGGCCTCCGTTACTGTCATTTTCTGCATTTGCTACAGAACCACAACACCGGCTCTCCTCCGACTGCACGCAGATAACCTGCACGATCTAGCATTTCAATGCGCTTGCAGTCATCGCAATTTTCTACTTTGTATTCGGCAACTATTTTGCCATCAATCAAAGTCCGGCCAATCATTAAATCCACATCAATCATTTCAGTTACGCGGCTCATACTTGTGGCCTCCACTGTCCATCAGATCCAAGCATGTACCAAGCTGGCGGACACTGCTTCGCCTTTACCTTTTCGACGCACATATAACCGCCCCAGCCCTTGTTATTCTTGGCTGAGACGCCTTCTTTCCAGATCATGTGACCATGAGCGCACATTGGAGCAGCTACTACTTGGACGCCGCCTAGTGTTTCTTTGATGGTGTCAATGGCTATTCCAAGAGTTGGAATGCCAGCCTCTTCTGCCTCTTCGCGTGTCTTAAACGATGGAATCTCTCCATGCTTTGTCGCCCAGTAGTCATAGGCAACGGCAGAATCTTGCACAATCTTTGGATCAATGCGCTCTACCTGTTGCATATTCTGCACTGTCGGCCGCTTATCGGCTCCAAGTACCAGACCGACGCAACGGCCAATTGCTGATGTGACTGTGTCTTCAACAAACCATTTCTTCATCTGGACGTTGTAGGTGTTCACGTTGCCGAAGGCGTAATCAATGCCGGCTGGCTCCTGGTCGTCATAATGACGATAGACACGGCATTCGACTAAGACGTAGCCCTTCTCAAGATTGATGTCCATGATTGACGTGTGGATTTTGCCGTCTTTGTGTGTAGCCCAGAATCGCTGAATCCGTGTAGCTACATCTTCGTAGTTTTCTAAGAAACTCATTTTGCCACCGCCTGAGATGATGCGTGACGGCCTACGGCTCGACCGCGTTGATAGCCCTCCTTGTGGCCTTCTTTGTAGCCCATTGTGTAGCTCACAATCGACCACAGAATACAGGCCAGACACATAAACAAGAATAAACCAATTTCACCTGATGTCATTTTTTGCTCCCGTGGGAGCCTTGTCGAATGCTCCCAGATACAGAGTGACATTGATGGCTGACAATTTCAAGATTGGCTTCGGCGTGTCTATTTTTTTAGAGCTAACTCCAGCAGTAATTGATCTAGACGTAACTCAATTCGAGAGATTTGATCTTTCAGAGAATTGCCGCCATTCGGTTGCAGCTCCCGCATGATCGACTTCACCATGAATCTCATTGACGAATAGATGGCAGTGAGCACCGCAAGGACAAGCCCACCCACCGCCGTCCATTCGCCTACAGTCACTTCTTGCTACCGAATGCCACGTCTTTTGGATTAGCCCATCGAGCAAGAGCTGGAATAACACCAGCGACAAGCCCCATCGCTAAATCCTTTGGATTTGTGTTGCCCGTAAGATAAACAGCTAACATTCCTGCCACTGAGCTTCTTGCCCATGATGCACCTAACGCCTTAATATCTTTCATTTCTTCTTCTCCTTTGGCTTCACCTTTTGGATTGGCTCAACCACTGGATATTCTCCTGCATAGGTTGTCAAGCGAGCGCGAGCGAAACCAACAATCTCCTTGCCGATATAGCGTTGCTTGAGCATCACCATGCCGCCGTTGCGCTGATCTCCATCGCCGGACGTGTTGCCCTCGATGCAGAGCACACTGGTCGCTCCTACCTTGACCACAATTCCTATGTGGCTAATTCTATCCACGCCATCGTGTGGAAAATCCATGAAGCATAGATCTCCCAGTTGTGGCTTATCGTCAATCCAGCGTCCCAATTCTTTCATCTTGTGTGCGCCAGCAGCCGTTGAAACCATTGACGGAATCTTGACTTTTGCCTGGTCGAAACACCAATTCACGAATGAACCGCACCACGGCAATCCATCGGCTTTTGTAAATTTGCCGTACTTTGTCAGATTGTCGCCCTGTTCAATCGTGCCGATTTCAGCTAGTGCGACTTCAATAATTCGAGCAGCAGTGCCGTCAGGATAAATCGACAACGTTCCACCTCAAATCATTTTCATTCCATTCATAAATTTTGCCATCGGTTGGATAAGGAATTGGCGAACTCCAGAAAGAACCTACACGAAGCCATGATGGGAAAGGTTGGGCAGTAATAAAGATGTCCTCATCAAGATTGTATGAATCACCAATTCCAGCGAACTTGCCACGAATCGTTGCATTGTAAGAAGTCTTGATCCATGTGCCACCAAGATTATTAATCAGCCACGAATAGCCCTCATCATTTGCTGGATCATTATTGTCGCCAACAAGAACTCGAATGACTTTGTTATCTTTATTTAACTCTGCCCAGTGACTCATGCTGCATACCTAACAATAACAAAACCTGAACCTCCGCCGCCTGTTGGAGATGCTTTTGCATTTCCTCCGCCGCCAGAACCAGTATTCGCCGTTCCTGATACACCAAAACTGTTTGTTGTTGGAGCGCCTGCTCCGCCACCTCCAGAACCACCTGAACCTGACGTATTAAGATTCCACAGACCGCCACCACCGCCGCCAGCAATATAGCCACTCACACCTAATCCGGTAACACTTAACCAAGTGCTAATGGAACCAATACCAGTTACAGTATTTGTTCCCGCACCACCGGCTCCTGCTGGATATGGTGATGATGCAGTTCCATTTGTACCGACTGCGCCATAACCACCGCCACCTGCTGATGAAGGATCTGCGCCATTTGCAGCACCGGTTCCTCCTGCATTTCCTTGACCTGATGTAGCTGCGCCGCCCGCAAAATTGGTAGTTACGTCACCTCCTCCGCCACCACCAGAACCACCTGTACCGCCAGCCGTTGCACTTGTATAACCATTTCCACCTTTACCGCCGCCGACTGAGGTAGTTAAAGAACCAAAAGTTGAATTGCTACCTTGTGCTCCACCACCGCCGCCAGCGCCGATAGTAATAGTTTGATTACTACTAATTGTTTGACTTGTAAAACTTAGGCAACCACCTGCTCCGCCACCACCTGTTGATCCGTATGGTGGGAGTTGACTTAATCCGCCACCACCGCCGCCAGCAACAACCAAAATGTTAGCTGAAATTGAACCTCCAGAAACACCAAGCGTTCCGCTACTTGTGAAAACTCTATAATTAAAACCACCTGAGGTATAAAGTGTTCCGCCCGTAATTGTCAAAAGATTGCCGCTAACACCGCTTGACATAATTCCTAACATCGGTGTCATTATGAAATATCTCCAAACACAATCCAAGAATTAGCAGCTAGTTTTTTACAAGTCGCACCAGAATTAGCAACACGCAATTTAGGTGTGGCACTTGTTGCACCTGTTGAAATAACTGTCGTTGTTCCAGGTGTAACCGCGCCGATTGTTGGCTGACCTGCACCAGTAATCCAGAACACGTTAATCTCTGTACCAATAGCGAAATTAAAAGTTGCATCTGTTGGAATGCTAAATTGCTGAGTTGCAGCGTTATTCATCGAGAAAATGTTGCCTTGATCTCCACTTGCAAAAGTATAAGAGGCAGTCTTAGCAGTGTAAGTTGATGAAATTACAGGATTGTTTATTACTGGCGACGTCAAAGTTTTATTAGTTAAAGTTTGTGTGCTTGCAGCTGAATCAATCCAATTTAGTCCAGTAGTTTGTGCAGAATCGGCGCTCAACACGTAGCCATTTGTGCCTACGCCTAAGCGAGCGTCCACTGTTGTAAAAGTGAATAAATCGCCCTTAGTTGTAAGCGGTGTTTGATCCGTAGGAGTGACCCACGTAAAAGCCATATTTGTTCCAGATGTCTTTGATAAGACTTGACCGGTTGTACCACCGAGCAGATATTGCATTGATGTATCTACGCCCTGGCCGAATGTGTTGAAATCAGCCGGAAGATTCGTAACCAGAGACGTACTGGTCGGCATCACCCAGCCGAAGTTTGTTGTTGGATTTGCCATCGTTTCTCCTTAATTCACGACTAACGCGTGTGCATAGTCAAGTGTGCCAGATAGAGTATTGAATTTTTCCAAGACACTCACATCTTGCCACGCCATCGACTGGAGTGAGAATGGCAGTGGAGACATGATGAGAGTAACCGAAAGTTCGTTGTAAGAGGCCTGGAATCGCCAGCCCTCGACAAAGCCTAAGAAGTTTCCTGACTGCATATTGGCCGGCAGATTTGCCAGTGACACCGGCTGACCCATAAATACGTTGATAAGAGCGTTTCTGTCTGCATCGTCTAACTCTGGATTTGTCAGTGCAAAAGTAATTGATTCCAAAAATGGCTGAGGCGTTGATCTTAGTGTTAGATAGAAATTTGCCTGAGTTGTTGCATCGCCAGAGTTCTTGATTGACGTCGTAATCTGTTGAGCAAGGTCGCCATAGGTAGCGATTGAATCCGCGTCTGTTGCCGTCACGTTGCCGGCTGAATAGACCAGGTTGATGTCGTTGCGAATATCGCCAGCCTTTGTCTGAATCTTGATTCCACGCCCAAGAGCATCATTGGCCGAAAGTTCTGTGTATCCGTTAGCTGCTAAATACTGAGATCTATGAGTTGAGTCGGCATAGCAAATCTGCCCCTGAGCGTTTTCGTAGATATAGCCCAGTCCGGAAGTAGCAAGAGCTGCAACCAAGTCCCACGTGATTGTCTTACTAGATCCACGATTGGCAAGGAGATAATCGCCCGGAGTATCAATCTCGCCTAAACCTGTATTTTCGGCAGTAGCCCAGGTGGCCGTTGCCGGCAAGTAAGTCGCCCAAGTCATGGCAGCCGGAACCTCTGACCAATTATTGACCAGTAAATCCTCAAGGATTGTATAGATCTGATTGCCATCGTAATCCTGAGTCAAAACGCCGTTTGTAAGTGCCTTTTGAAGCCGTGCTAAGGCTCCTAGAGCCGTGATTGTGACCTCTTGAGTAATTGCTACTGAGCCGACCTGTGAGACGGCCACTGTCACATCAACGACTGAACCGCCGAAGATTGCCACGTATGTCCCAGCAGTGTTCTTGACCTCAATTGTAACTGTATCATTGATCTTGGCCGGAATTGCTCCCTGGTCAAGATTGATGAGATTAACTGTGCAATAGCCGGCTTGAGCCTGTGTGTAGATATTTGTGCGCCCTGATGAAATTGAAAGATTGGCTAAGACTGTATTTGTGACAACGACGCCTTCAATAGTTACGCGCCAGACTGGACTCCAGTTTGTCATTAAAGAGCGACCAGATTACCGCCGCCACCTGTGCCGCGATAGTAAGAATCATTGAGTGTGTTCACGATTGTTCGAGCCGTACCTTCTGCATCGATTGCTCCATTGACTGTGATGCTGATTCGTGCAGCGTTTTGAGAGTCAGTGAAACCTCCACCGCCAGCAGCAGCTAAACGAGCCGCATTCTGAGAATCTGTAAATCCTCCGCCGGCCATAACTGCACCCATAGCAGCTGATGAAACTCCTCCGCCAGAAGTTGTTGTAGATCCAGTCCCAGCCGATGCCGAAACTGTTGGCACTGTGATAGTTGGAACTGTGATTGTGGCCGACGGACTCTTCGGAATGCTAACGCTTGGAACGCTAATTGATGGAGCAGAAATCTGTGAGACGTTAGGTAAAAATGGAATTGAGTTGTAGACACGAATGAGCGCATTGATTCCAGCGACGGCTCCAGAGATCAATGCGTTCAAACCAGAGATGACCGCTCCGATGACGTTGATGATTCCGCCAGCGATTTCGCCGACAACCTTGAAGGCTCCGCCCAAGACTGTAACAAGAACCGGCACGACATACTTTTGAATGAATTCAATGAATGTCAAGAATGTGTCTTTGTTCTTTTCGATTGCGTCAGTGATTGGCTTAAAGAAGTCAGCGAATGAACCAAGCGCCGGAACAACCTTGTTCACAATGAATTCCACTAGCTGCTGAATGATTGGAAGCAATTTGTATCCGATAGTCTCTTTTGCTTCATCGAATGTGACTTTCAATCGCTCCAGGCGTCCAGCGTATGTTTCAGCATTGGCCGCAGCTGCTCCACCGAAGAGATCCGTGAGTTTTGACTGGACGTCCGTGAATGACATTGTTTTCAATTCGGCAGAAGATAATCCGATGCCTAGTTTTCCAAGAGCGGCAGTATTGCCGTCATATGCTTTACCGATTGCATTAGCGACGGCTTCGAGCGGCTTACCCGTTGATGTTGAGACATCTAACGCAAGTGAAAGAAGATCCTGAGCCTTGCTTAAATCGTTAGTGGATAGCGCGATGCGCTGCAAGGCCGGCCTTAACTTTTCGTCGCCAACGCCAGTTGCCAGAGACATCTTGAGAATCTGATCTTCGGTCGCCTTGATTTGTGCTTCTGTCGCACCCGTTGCATTCTTTAGAGCGTTGGCTAATTTGACCTGTGCCGCTTCATCTTGAATCGCCGCTTTGACGCCATCGACTGCCAACGTGACTGCATAAGCAGCAGCAGCAGCGCCAGCAGCCGCGAAAGCCAATCCTGCCTTTTTGCTAAATTCGCCCATCTTTGAAGAAGAATCATCAACGTCTCCATTGGCCTGAGCCAGCGATTTCTTGAGTTGATCTACATCAGCAAGAATCGAGAGTTTGAGTGTGCGCGATTGTCCGGCCATTTACCACTCCTTCAAGATTCGGTCGAAAGCAT
>Ga0214919_10007491_pt1 | contig 14714 bp, 11 predicted proteins | sample LL1503_MetaG_FD_177994 | JGI IMG/M metagenome (GOLD analysis project Ga0214919, IMG submission 177994) | Freshwater microbial communities from Lake Lanier, Atlanta, Georgia, United States - LL-1503 | ecosystem: Environmental > Aquatic > Freshwater > Lake | place: USA: Georgia | collected... | reverse complement strand
GCGGCGCTGCCTTGGAGTATAGAGAATAATGGATCCGATGATGATGCTCGCCATCGCGCTTGGTGTTGTGGGCGCGGCTGGCAGCGCGGTGGCATTCCGCGCGGGACGGGGGGTAGGACGCTCGGCGGAGCTGGACGCTCGGAAGGCCGCTGGTGACACGGCGGAGCAGTTGGGCAAGCGGATTGTGGGGGAGGCCGAGCGTGAGGCCGATGGCCTTCGCAAGGCAGCGGTGCTCTCCGGCAAGGAAGAGGCGATGCGCGCCCGCGAGACATGGGAGGCGGAAGCCCGCAAGCGTCGCGATGAGGTCGAGCGTGATGAGAAGCGCCTTCAGGAACGCGAGGGAGTGCTCGATCGCAAGTTCGAGGTGATTGAGACCCGCGACAAGGATCTGTCGCGTCGTGCGAGCGACCTGGGCCGAAAGGAAAAGACGGTCGAGGAACGGCAGGCGGAGCTCGACAAGATGGTGTCGGAGGAACGTCGTCGACTGGAGCAGTTGGCCGGGTTGTCGGCGACCGAGGCCAAGGCGGAACTCGTGCGCCGGATGGAGGAAGAGGCGCATGCCGATGCCGCCAACCGTCTGCGTGAGATCCGCGACACCGCCAAGCGTACCGCTGACCGCGAGGCCAAGAAGATTGTGGCCCTCGCCGTGCAGCGCATTGCCGCCGAGCATACGGCAGAGATTACCGTGAGCGCGGTGTCGCTTCCCAAGGACGAGATGAAGGGGCGCATCATCGGACGCGAGGGACGCAACATTCGTGCGTTCGAACTCGCGACGGGTGTTGACGTCATTATCGACGACACTCCGGACACGGTGGTGGTGAGCTGCTTTGATCCTGTGCGCCGCGAGGTGGCGCGACTGGCGCTCGAGAAGCTCGTGGCCGACGGACGTATCCATCCCGGGCGCATTGAAGAAGTCGTGGAGAAGTCGCGGCGCGAGGTGGACGCGGGCATTGTCGAAACCGGTGAGCAAGCGGCATACGACGCCAATGTGCATGGCCTGCACCCCGAGCTGATCAAGCTCATTGGGCGCATGAAGTGGCGCACGAGCTACGGCCAGAACATCCTGCAGCATTCCAAGGAAGTCGCCTGGCTTGCCGCGACGATGGCGAGCGAACTTGGTCTCGATGTCGCCATGGCTCGCCGCGGCGCGCTGCTGCACGACATCGGCAAGGTGCTCACGCACGAGCACGAGGGCACGCACGTGCAGCTCGGCGTAGAGGTTGCCACCAAGTACGGGGAGAACCCGTTGGTGGTGAACTGCATCGCTGCGCACCACGACGACGTGCCGCACGAGAGCGAGGTCAGCGTCTTGGTGCAGGCCGCTGATGCCATTTCGGGATCGCGTCCGGGAGCCCGTCGCGAGGCCTTTGAGACCTACGTCAAGCGACTGGAAGGATTGGAGAAGATTGCGTCGAGCTACCGTGGCGTGGATCGCGTGTTCGCGATTCAGGCGGGTCGTGAGATTCGCGTGATCGTGAACCCGGAGTCGGTGGACGACGCGCGCATGCAGTCGCTCACCGAGGAGATTGCACGTCGCGTGGAGTCGGAGTTGCAGTATCCTGGTCAGATCAAGGTCGTCGCGATCCGCGAAAAGAGAGCGATGGACATTGCCCGCTGAAATCATCGACGGCGCAGCCGTCGCCGCCACAGTCCGCGCCGAAGTGGCGCGCGATGCCGCCGCACTCGCGACGCGGGGAATCATTCCGGGTTTGACAGTGGTGCTCGTCGGCGACGACGGAGCCAGCGCCGTTTACGTGAAAGCCAAGGAAAAGGCCTGTCACGAGGCGGGCATGCACGGCGAGACCATTCGCATGCCGGCCTCCACCACGCAGGCGGAGTTGCTCGCTGTGGTCGATGGATTGAACGCCGATCCCAAGATCCACGGGATTCTCGTACAGATGCCATTGCCCAAGCAGATCGATCCGCAGGCGATTATCCGCCGGATCGCGCCACACAAGGACGTGGATGGTTTCCATCCGGTGAACGTCGGCAAAGTCCTCATTGGCGACAGCGACGCCTTTGCGCCGTGTACGCCGTGGGGGGCGCTGGTGCTCATGCAGGCCTACAACGTGAGCACGGCCGGTAAGGAATGCGTGATTCTCGGTCGGAGCAACATCGTCGGCAAGCCAATGGCCTCGCTCATGGTGCAGCCTGGCGTTGATGCGACGGTGACGGTATGCCACAGTCGGACCAAGGATCTCGTCAGCCATCTCCGCCGCGCCGACATTGTCGTGGCGGCGATTGGCAAGGCCGAGTTTGTCACCGGTGACATGCTCAAGCCCGGCGCGGTCGTGATCGACGTGGGGATCAATCGCGTGGACGATGCCACCGCCAAGGCGGGATACAAGCTGTACGGCGATGTGCATTTCCCGAGCGCGAGTGAGGTCGCGTCGCTGATCACACCAGTGCCCGGCGGCGTTGGACGTATGACCATCGCCATGCTGATGAAGAACACCGTGCGCGCGGCCTCGATGGTGCTGGCGTGAGCGCAGTGGCATACCCAGGAACGACGCCCGAAACGGCGCTCTCCATTGCCGCGCTGAACAACGCGACAAAGGATGTTCTTGAGGGTGCCTTCGAACCGCTCTGGGTAAAGGGCGAAGTGTCAAAGCTGACCGCGCATAGCAACGGTCACTGGTATTTCACGCTCAAGGATGCACGGGCACAGCTGTCGTGCGTGGTCTGGTCGCGCGACATTCCGCGCATTCCGGCCAAGCCAGACGACGGAATGTCGGTCACGGCATTTGGGCAGCTCTCGATGTATCCCGCGCGTGGCCAGGTCCAGTTCATGGTCACGAAGATGGAAGCCGAGGGGGAAGGGCTGTGGCGGAAAGCCTTCGAGGCGACGCGCGCGTCGCTCGAGAAGGACGGACTCCTCGACCCGTCGCGCAAGCGTGCGCTGCCGCGGTATCCGCGACGGGTGGCCATGGTCACCAGTCTTGATGGCGCGGCGCTGCACGACGTGCGCTCGGTGCTCGCACGGCGCGATCCCACCGTAGAACTCATTGCGGTTGGCGCCACGGTCCAAGGGGAATCGGCGCCGGCGTCGATTGTTGCGGCTCTGGATCGTTTGGTGCGGTGGCATGACGCGGACCCTGCGCACTATGTCGACACGGTGATTGTCGGGCGAGGCGGTGGTTCGCGCGAGGATCTCTGGTGCTTCAATGACGAACGTGTGGCCCGCGCGATTGCCGCGTGCCCGATTCCGACGATTTCCGCGGTGGGGCACGAGGTGGATGTGACGATCGCTGACCTGGTAGCCGACCTGCGCGCGGCAACGCCAAGCGCGGCCGCTGAGGCTGCGGTCCCTGTGCTTGACGAAGTCCGCGCCGACGTCGCAGCGCTCGGGGCGAACATGCGGGATGCCGTCACGGCCATCATGCGTGACGCCACGAGTTCGGTGCGGCAGTTGTCGCGCGTGCTCGCGCTGCGCGCGGAACGCAGCGTGGAGCGGCGTCGGGCGCGAGTGCAAGAGCTCGCGGCTCGGGTCGATGGCTTGAGTCCGCTTTCGACGTTGGCGCGTGGCTATGCCGTCGCTCGGCAGCGCAACGGCGGGGCACTCCCGTCAGCCACTGGGTTTCGCCCGGGGATGGAGTTCGATTTGCAGTTCCGCGACGGTATCATCACAGCCCGTACCGAGGCGATCGCGCTTCGGGACACGGCGGCTTCCACTGGCACCTCAGTATGACATTCGAAGAGAACCTCGCGCGGCTCGAGGCGATCGCCCAGTCGCTGGAGCGGGACGATCTCCCGCTCGAAAAGGCCCTCGCGCTCTTTGAAGAGGGCATCACCGTGCTCAAGGGCGCCACGGCGGCGCTCTCGCGTGCGGAGGCGCAGGTCGCAACGCTGGTCGAACGCGCGAATGGGGTGCTGGAGGTCACGCATGACGGCGATTGATTTTGGGTCGGTGAGTTTCACCGCGGATCGCGCCGCTGTGGCGATTGCGCTACAGCAGGTCGCGGATCGCTATCTCGACGGGATGGAGCCAACGGTCGCCGAGGCCGTGCGCTACGCGTTGATGGGGGAAGGGAAGCGACTCCGCGCCATTCTCCTGATCGCCGCGTATCGCGCGTCGGGTGGAACGGGTGATGCCAGTGGACTGGCGGCGGCGGTTGAGGTTGTGCACGCGTATTCGCTCGTGCACGACGACCTCCCGTGTATGGACGACGACGATGTCCGTCGAGGGCGCCCCACGGTGCACAAGGCGTTCACGGTGTCCGCGGCCACGGCGGCAGGGCTCGCAATGGTGCCGATGGCCGCCCGCGCCGCCTGCGATGCCGCGATGACGCTTGTCGGCGACCCCAGGGTCGCGGGCGAGATTGTGCGGACGCTGATGTCGGCGTCCGGCGCTGGCGGAATGATTGGCGGTCAGCTGCTCGACCTCGAGGGCGAGGGGACCGCATTGGATCTGCGCCAACTCGAGCGCGTGCATCGCCTCAAGACGGGCGCGCTGATTAATGCGTCGGTTCGGATTGGGGGGCTCGCGGCAGGTGCCAACGAGTCGTGCTTGGCGGCATTGGAACAGTACGGCGCTGCGGTCGGTTTGGCTTTCCAGATCGCGGATGACGTGCTGGATATCACCGCGACCACTGATCAGCTCGGCAAGACGGCTGGGCGTGACGTAGAGTTGCAAAAGAGCACCTATCCGGCGTTGCTCGGTTTAGTTGGGGCGCGTCAACGCGCCGCGGCGTTGAGCGACGATGCCTGCCGGGTGTTGCATGACGCAGGAGTGCACTCGCCGGCGCTGGACTATCTCGCTCGTTTTATTGTGGCTCGTCGTTCCTAAGCTGACGCTGTGCATACCATGCGGACGATTGCACTAGGTTTCCTGTCTTCCCATTGCTCCCGATGACTCTCCTTAGCCGCCTCACCGCTTCACCGTCTGACCTGCGTTCCTTCACCTTGGAGGAGCAGGTGGCGCTCGCCGCTGAGGTGCGTGCCTTTCTGATTGAGAGCTGCTCGGTCACGGGCGGACACATTGGCGCGGGCCTCGGCGTCGTGGAACTGAGTATCGCCCTGCACCATGTGTTTGAGACACCCAAAGACCAGGTGGTGTGGGACGTTGGCCATCAAGGCTACCCGCACAAGGTGCTGACGGGACGCGCCGACCGCATGGATACGCTGCGCCAGGAAGACGGACTGTCGGGCTTTCTCAAGCGCGCCGAGAGCGACTATGACGCGTTTGGTGCCGGACACGCGGCCACGTCAATCAGTGCGGCGTATGGTATGGCGGTGGGGCGTGATATGCGTGGCGAGGACTTTAAGGTCGTCGCGATTATTGGCGACGGCTCGCTCGGTAGCGGCCTCGCCTACGAAGGCTTGAACAATGCGGGCGCCTCGGATTCGGATTTCATTGTCGTCCTGAACGACAACGAAATGTCGATCGCGCCGAATGTGGGTGCCATGCACAAGTATCTGACCTCTGTGCAACGCAACCCGATTTACAATCGCGTGCGCAGTGCCATTGGCGATATCGCCGACAATGCACCCGGTATGTTGCACGATGCCGGCAAGTTGCTGCGTCGCTGGGAAGAGAGTGTGAAAAGCTTCTTGACCCCTGGCGTGCTGTTTGAAGAGCTTGGCTTTCGGTATTTCGGCCCGATTGATGGTCACGACCTGAAGCAACTCAACGAGACCTTCAAGGCCGTGCGCGACATGAAGGGACCACGCTTGATCCATGTGATCACGCAGAAGGGGAAGGGCTTCCCCGCCGGCGAGCACGTGGAGAAGTGGCACGCGCTCCCGCCGGGACACGACCCCACCACCGGCAAGCAGCTCAAGGCCGCCACGGGCAACGCCAACTACACCACGGTGTTCGGCAAGGGACTCGTGGAGCTGATGGCGGAAAACGATCGGATTGCCGTCATCACGGCGGCAATGCCGAGTGGGACTGGCACGGGGGGCGCCGCCAAGCAGTTTCCGTCGCGCTTTTTCGACGTCGGCATCGCAGAAGGGCACGCGGTCACGATGGCGGCCGGTATGGCCACGCGTGGCGTGCGCCCGGTGGTCGCGATCTACTCGACGTTCCTGCAGCGCGGCTATGACAGCATTGTGCATGACGTGGCGATTCAGCATCTCCCCGTGACATTCTGCATGGACCGTGCGGGTCTTGTGGGCGAAGATGGTGAAACGCACGCCGGACTGTACGACATTGCCTACATGCTCGCGATTCCCTCGATGACCGTCACTGCTCCTCGCAGCGGGACCGAGTTGCTCGGGCTGCTTCGCTCGGCCATGGCACACGAGGCCGGACCGTTTGCGATCCGCTACCCGCGCGACAACTCGCCCGACGTCGTCTCCGCGATCGCTGAGATTCCGGCGGTGCCGTACGGAACTTGGGAGGTCGTCCGCAGCGGCACGGAGTTCGCGATTCTCGCCGTTGGTACCATGGTCAACCAGTCGCTCGCGGCCGCGGAGCTGTTGGCTGCCGAGGGGATGAACGTGACCGTCGTCAACTGCCGCTACCTCAAGCCGTACGACGCGATCACGCTCGACGCCATTCTCGCCACCCACCGCCACGTGCTCGTGGTCGAGGAAGGAACCGTGGTGAATGGATTCGGCGCCTTCATGGCCTCGGTGATCAGCAGCCGCGAGCCCGGGGTTCGGGTGACCGCGCACGGCGTTCCGGATCGCATTGTGTATGCCGCGCCACGCGCGAGACAGTTGGCGCTCTGCGGGCTCGATGCGGCCGGTATTGCCGATAAAGTCCGGTCGCTCCACGGGTCCGAAGCTGTGGCGGGGTAAGCGGGATGCGCATCGGCGTCATCGGTCATCCGGGGTATGAAGGTCTCACCGAGATCCTGGCGACGCTTGTGCGCGAAGGCCCCAGGCTCGGGCTCGACGTCTTCTACGAGGAGCACATGCGCTCGGAAGTTCCGAACGCGCCATTACTCCCCGAGCCCGCATCACTGCATGGGCTGATCTCACTCGGCGGCGACGGCACCTTGCTGCGTGCGGCGCGCTGGCTCGACGGTGCTGAGGCGCCAATCATGGGCGTGAACCTCGGACGCCTGGGGTTCCTCACCAGCTGCCGGGCCTCTGATTTTCCGAGCTATCTGGAACGCTTTGCGGTCGGTGATTTTGAGACGGACCGTCGTATGGCGATCGATGCCGCGGTGCTTGGTCCCGACACGGTACCGTCCAAGCCAATGCGCGCGCTGAACGACGTGGTGCTGCACAAGGGCGGACTCGCGCGCGTGCTGCAGGTTCGCGTGTGGGTGAACGGTGAACTGATCGGGTCGTTAGCGGCCGATGGCATCGTGCTCTCGACGCCGACGGGGTCCACGGCCTACTCGCTCTCGGCGGGCGGGCCGATTGTCGAACCGACGATCGAATCGATCTTGATGACGCCCATTGCGGCGCACACGTTGGCGGTACGTCCGATTCTCCTGCCGCCGGACGCCGAGATCGAAGTGCAACCAGATGATGCGCCCGAAGAGATTTTGGTGACGGTCGACGGGCAGCGTGGCACCACATTAGCCGCGGGCCAGCGACTGCGCGTGACGCGGTCCGGCTCCCCGGTTCGCATCGCGCGATTCTCGGGCACCTTTTTCGCGCGGCTGCGCCACAAGCTGGGATGGGGTGGGGTGGCCGAGCGGGGCGAGTGAACCGTGCTGAGTGAGCTAAGGATCAAGAATTTTGCGATTATCGAGTCGGTGGCGTTGCCGTTGGGCCCGGGGCTCAATGTCCTGACCGGTGAAACCGGTGCCGGTAAATCGATTATCGTCGGCGCGTTGGGATTGCTCGTTGGTGAGCGCGCATCGACCGATCTGGTGCGAACCGGTGCCGACAAAGCGACGGTCGAAGGGGTGTTTGACGTGAGTCAGGTGCCGTCGCTTGCGGCGGCTCTGGACGAGCGCGGCATTGAGACCGAGGACGGGGTGCTTGTCCTGAAGCGCGAGGTGGCCGCTGCCGGCGGACGTGCGCGGGCGTGGATCAATGGGTCACCGGTCACCGCCGCGCTCCTGGCCGACATTGGACGGTTGCTCGTCAATGTGCACGGGCAGCATGAGGCGCAGGCGTTGCTCGATCCCGAGGCGCAGCGTGGGATCCTCGACCTCTTCGGTGGCGCGGCGGACGAGTCAGCGCGCGTCAGCAGCGCCTATGCAGAGCTTGCAGCGGCACGCGCCGCCGTGCGGCAGCTTGCCGATCGCCGCGACGAAGCGCACAAGCGCGCGGATTACCTCCAGCACGTCGCCAAGGAGATCGGGGCGGCACGCCTGGTGGAAGGGGAGGATCTGCGCTTAGAGGAAGAAGCGCGCAAGCTCACCCACGCCGAAGAACTTCGTGGGCTGGTCGGGGAGCTCTCCACGGTGCTGGATGGCACTGACGACGACGAGGGCGCGGTGCGTCGCGTCGCACACTTGCAACGCGCGCTCGCGACATTGCAGCGTATCGATGCCTCGGCGAGTCGCATGCAAGAGCTCCACGACGCTGCGTACTACGCGCTCGAGGAACTCTCGCGCGAGGCGGCGTCCTATGGCGGAACCGTCGAACACGACCCCGCTCGGCTGGAGGAGGTGGAACGTCGTCGCGACCTGATTTTCCGACTCACCAAGAAGTACGGTGGAAGCATTGCGGCGGTCATGGAGACAGGCCGCGAGGCGCAGGCCGAGCTCGACTTACTGGATACCGCGTCGCTGGACATGCGCGCACTCGAGCAACGGGTGGATGCGGCGGTGGCGTCGCTCGCGGCCGCGGCTGCGGTGCTCACAAAGAAGCGCCGCGCGGCAGGCAAGGCGCTGTCGTCTGACGTTGAGGCGATGTTCCCCGAGTTGGGAATGCCCGACGGGCGCATGTTGGTGGAGCTCTCTCCGCGCGCGGAGCCTGCGGCCACCGGTGCGGAAGATGTGGAGTTCCGTGTCGCGCTGAATGTTGGGCACGATGCCCGGGCGCTCTCGCGCGTTGCCAGCGGTGGCGAGCTCGCCCGTGTGATGCTTGCGCTGAAGGCGATTCTTGCGCGGCTTGATCAGGTCCCCACGTTGATCTTTGACGAGGTCGATGCCGGCATTGGCGGCAAGGTTGGGCTGATGGTCGGCGACGCGATGCGACGTGTCGCGAGTCACCACCAGGTCTTTGCGATTTCGCACTTGCCGCAGATCGCGGCGCGCGCACATCACCACATTGTGGTGAGCAAGGGCGCGCGCGGCGGTGTGACGACGGCGGATATCGCGGTCGTCGAGGGCGATACGCGTGTGCGGGAGGTCGCGCGCATGCTGGGGGGTGATGCCGATAGTTCGGTGAGCCGCGAGCATGCCAAGGAGCTCTTGGCGACCGCGAGCGTCAGCGGCGACCGAACAGGCGCCCGTACCACCGAAGTTGAATCAGATCCTGCGCCGCGACGGGGAGGTTCCCGCCCGTCCCGCTCGCGCTAACGGTTCGCATCCAGGTGATCTCGTAGGGCATCCGCGCCTGGCCGCGATCGTACGCGGTCAGTGTCGAGTACGAGAGACCGAACCCGAGCCGCTGTTCGCGCCATTGGGTCTCCTGGTTGAGGACCGATGCGTCGAGCGTGACCGGCGCGCCATTGAGATCGGTGGTCGTGAACGTGCCCGAGTAGGAATCGGCGCCTTTCGTGCGCACCAGATACTGGGCAGCGATTCCTACCCACTCATTCAGCGACCAGCGCGGCGTGACGCTGAGTTCCGCGATATCGCCGAGGTCGCGCGTGACCTTCTGCTCGCGATACGATGGCGCGATCGGATGCGAGGCGTCCGTAATGCGCCGGGTGAGTGCATCGGCGAGTTGGCGATCGTAGCGGGCCGCGATCGTCATCCAGAACTGATTGCCCCAGAGCAGGTCGGTCCACGAGCGGACGCCGATGTTGCGCTGGTGGTTTCCCGTGCCGAGGTCGGTGAAGTCCGTGGTGAGGTCGGTTGTGCCGGTGGCAATCCGGTAGACCGCGCCAACGGATTGCCGCCACTTGAACCCGGCGGTGGCACGCTGCGCCGCGATATCGCCGCGGTAGGGATCGACGAGCAGGAACTTGGCCGAGAGTTCAATGTCGCCGATTCCGCGGGTGATGCTTCCGGCGATCGGCTTTGCGTTGAGGCCGTAGAGCGAGTCGCCAAGCAGGGTGGCGACATCGTGCGCGGTGAGTGGGGCAGCCCCGATCGGTGCGAGCGTTGCGATGGTGTTGCCGAAGCTCGAAAACTCACTGCGGAGGCCAGCCAGGCGCGTCTCGATCGCCGCTTGTGCCGCACTGCCGGCTACCGGCACGAACACGGCGCCCGGGTTCGTGCGGCCGCCGTAGAGCGCCGAGAGGGCCGTCATCATGGCCCCAGTGCGACTTACGAGCGAGGCTGCCGCCGCGGTGCTGAATCCACTGCAGGCGGGTAGGGTGGGCGTGTTGGTGCAGGTGGTGACTCGCGCGTTCAGCGCGTTACTCGCAGCGTCGAACGCGCTCACGAGCGAGAGGTCGGTGGTAGCCGCCGCGGAGGTTCGCCGCGCCGGATTGAGCCCCACGGTCGCTTCGCGGCCGGTGGGGTTCATGCGCAGATCAACTTCGGCGTGGGCCGTCACAAAGGGGACCATCACGCCGAGGGTGAGGCGGTTGGTGACCCCGTACTCGAGCATGAGGGGGGTCGACGCCACCACGTTGCGCTGCCCCACGGACATTGCGCCAAGTGAGGCGCCGAAGTTGGCCATGCCGGCGAGCGACCGAATGGAGCTTTGGACTGGGAGGAGGCTCTCGAGGACACTCGGTCCCAAGGAGTCGACCGTAAAATCCAGGCCAAGGGGCTCGCGGGTTCCTTTGGCGCGTCCCGGGCTGTTTTCGCCGTAGCGGCTGGACCAGGAGGTCCAGTCGGCCATTCCTCGTACGCGGAACTGTCCGCGCCGCAAGGTCAGGGCGTCCTCCCCTGTGCCAGCGGTTACTTGACCCCGCGCGGGCGCGGCGGCCAAGGCCAGAAGAAGCAGGGGGAGCGCAAAACGGCTAGTTTGCATAGGAGAATGCAAGATAACGCACAGTCCATTTCCGTGACACACGACGCCCTGCAGTCCGTTCCTTGGCAGATTACCGGCAACCATTGGTTGTCGCTCCCCTGCGTGCACCCCGCCGACGCCTCCCTCCACGCGCTCGGGGTGCTGCATCGCGGTGCTCGCGCGGCCGTGGAGTTTGCCGGGAGCGCAGCCTTCCTCACGGGCACGGGTCCCGCGCTCGCGCGCCCCGTGCTTGAACGCGACGGCGCCCGGATAGAACTCGGCGCGAACGGGATTGTTTGGGAGCGCGCCCTCCATTGGCTTCCGACCTTCACCTGCTCGGTCGGCGATCTCGTGATTCGCGGCACCGTGTTTGCCCCGTTCGGACAGGACGCCGATATCGCTGGCGCCTGCTACGCGATTGCGGTGGAAAACAAGGGGACGTCCGACGCGCATATCGCACTCTCGCTCGAAGGCGCCCTCGGCCATCGCCAGTTGCGCGTGGTGACGCCGCGTCCGCTCGAGGATGGGCATCGGGTGACGGTTCGCGGTGACGTCGTGATTCTCGATGGCGCCGAGCCGCCGGGACATGTGGCGCTCGCGATTGCGGCGGATGGGGCGGGGGAGTCGACCGCCGATGTGACCGGCCCGCACAGCTATCGGGTGCGTCGTCCGTTGGTGGTACCGGCTGGTGGCCGGAGCGAGACGGCGTTTTATATCGGCGCTGGCCCTGAGCGCGATGGCGCGTGTGCGACGGTTGAGGTGCTGCGCCGCCGCGGCTGGAAGCAACTGCTCACCGGCACGCGCGATGCGATTCGCACGCTCGAGCAGACCACCGGCATGGAGAGCGTCGACAGTCTTATCAACCGAAACATGCTCTTCGCCTATTTCTATGGCGTGGGGCGCGCGCTCGATGATGCGCACTTTTACTTGGTGCGCAGCCGTGCGCCGTGGTGCACGCGCGGCGTGACGATCCGCGACTGGGAAGCGCTCGCGTGGACCGTGCCCGCGGTGCAACTCGGCGATCCGCCATTGGCGCGCGAGCTCATTTTGCGTGCCTGTGAGATTCACGGCTACGCGCCGGGACGCGGCGTGCATTACTTCGACGGTACCTTGTTCGAGCCAGGTTTTACGCTCGAAGGATGCTCGTCGTATGCGATTGCCGTGGAGCGTTATATTCGCGACACCGGCGATGATCAGATCGTGGAGGAGCCGATTCTGGCCGACACGCTGTATCATGTGGCCGACGACCTCGACGAGCGTCGTGATGACATTTTCGGGCTGTACAAGACGGAAGTGTCGCTGAGCGGTGCGCCTGCGCCGCAGCCATTCATGATGCACGGCAATGCCGTCGTTGCGGCAGCGATCGACGCACTCAAACGTACGCTGGCCGAAGAAGACGCGTCTGAGCTACCCGACCCTGATACCCTGCGATCGACCATCAAGCGGAGCTTTACTGCAGAAGGGGGCGGGAAGCCGGTGTTTGTCTCTGCCTCTGATTTGGGTGGACAGGCCACGCTCGCGGATGACCCGCTGGGGTCGCTCGCCTGGCTCCCGTTGTTCGAGGGCATTGAACGCAGCGACCCGACGTATCGTCGCACGGCCAAAGAGACGGCAGGGCCGCCCGGGCACCTTGCGCGGCAGATTGGGCGGCTCCTTGGGCCGGATGCCTCCAAGATGCTGGAGTGGCTGCGTCGCGCGCCGCTCGATCATGGCTTGGCGGCGGAGTTTGTGGATGTGGAAGGGAAGGCTACCTCGTGCGGTGGCGATGCCGCGCTGTCGGGGCTCCTCGCCTATGCCGTCTGGTTCACCGTGCAGACGCACGGGGTGCGCCCGTAGCGGACCACGGCCGGGCGCAATGTGCGCGATGCGCTTGTCCCAGCGAGTGCGCCGGTCTATTTTTCACGGGTTGCGGGAATAGCTCAGTTGGTAGAGCACAACCTTGCCAAGGTTGGGGTCGCGGGTTCGAGTCCCGTTTCCCGCTTTGATTTTGAACGACGAAAGGACGGAACAGGCGATGAGCCTCTTCCGTCCTTTCTCGCATCAGCGCAGACTGTGTACGTAGGCCGGGATGGCGAAATTGGCTAGACGCGGGAGACTTAAAATCTCCTGAGGGCAACCTCATCTGGGTTCGATTCCCAGTTCCGGCATAGGGTTTAGGCGGTGCGGGTCCTTCGACCACGCGGGGCTTAGGCCACGCGGGGCTTAGGCCACGCGGGGCTGGTCGCCTGTAGCATGTGACGTACGTCACTGGCGGAAACTCCCGGCGCATCGTACAATTTTGTCATGCGCCCCCATCGACTCGCCCTCGCGGCCATCGCACTCCTCGCCTGCAGCGCCTGCAAAGACCTCTTTGGCAGCAAGAGCGCGCAGATCAAACCAGAACTTCGCCGGACCACGTCATCGGCGGCGTCGCTTCTCGCCGGCGTTGGCTCGGAAGCACAGGTTGCGAGCGTAGCCGCCGGGGCGCCTGGCAGCGTCCCGTGGTCGAGCGCCTTCACGATCAGTTCCTTCAGGGTGCCCATTCGCGCGATCAACATTGCGCACAGTGTGGCGGGCTCCTCTGCGTTCACCAACGCGGCCACGGTGTACGATTGCGCGGCCGATTCCAACGCCGGCTGCCTCGTGGAACTGATTGGCGCGAACCTCGACGATATCCTTGGCGCGTCTCCGCGTTCGGTGGGCTATGGGTCGTACGATGTGATTGCGGTCCAGAGTTGCAAAACCGAAGGGGCGTACACGGCGTACCTCACCGGCTCGGTCGTGATCGGTGGGACGAGGTACTACACGAAGCCCGCGAGTGGGCTCAGCCCGACCGGGCCGGCCGAAGCGGTGGCGATCACCTATCAAGGCTGCTCGCGCAACCTCCCGATCGTCGGAGGTGGCTTCAGCGTTGCCGATTCCGTATCGGGGGCGCTCACGCTTCGTCTCTACGTGGACACACGCGATATCGCGTGGGGAACGCCCTCGTTGGGTGCCACGAGCGGTGCCTGGTTCCCCGGCTCATGCACACCCGTGTACACGGGCGGCGCGTTCGTATGCACCGGCTACCCCGATGTGGTCGGCACGCTGGGCTCGGCGGCACCGACCGTGGAGCGATATCGCGTGAACGGTGGGGCGACCTTCGGCTTTCTGTTCGACGGCCTCAGCGGACAACCGCTCGGTGGTTACTCGCGGCCCTATTTCGCTGAGGATCAGCCGAACAACACCGGCATCACTGCGGCGTCGCCATTCCGCACGGTGAACAGTATGGGCACCGGCGTGCTTTCGGTGGAGGGGTACGGCAGCGGGGCAGTGGGGCAAGGGAGCTTCTTCACCACAACGTCGTTCCAGCGTGCCACGCACTCTGGTACGTACACGACAAGTGACACGCCGACGCCTCGCCCGTACTCCGCCGTTCGGCTTCCCTGACGTCAGCAGTCACCCACGAAGCCGAGGCGACATCGCACCCGCTCAGCGGCCGACCACGGCCTCCCCGACCGGGGCGACGGTCGCCTCGCCGCCGAACAACGCGACGCGGAGTCGCCCTACGAGGAATGCGTCGAGGTCATCGCCGAGCAACCGCACCGTGCCGGCGCCTGAGAGCATCGCGGGGCCCAGCAATCGCTTGATGACACGACTCTGCCCGACGTCGCGCCCCGCGGTTCCTGCGTCATAGCGCCGAAAGACCACGGCGCTCACCGCATCGCGCTGCGCGCCGCGTAAGTCGACGTGGTATCGGAGCTCGCTGGTGAGCGGATCAAAGACGAAACGCACGGTGACTTGCTGCGTTGCCGGGCCGGTGGTCACGGTTC
>Ga0214919_10007490_pt1 | contig 14715 bp, 12 predicted proteins | sample LL1503_MetaG_FD_177994 | JGI IMG/M metagenome (GOLD analysis project Ga0214919, IMG submission 177994) | Freshwater microbial communities from Lake Lanier, Atlanta, Georgia, United States - LL-1503 | ecosystem: Environmental > Aquatic > Freshwater > Lake | place: USA: Georgia | collected... | reverse complement strand
ACTGGCCTGACTCAATCCAAAAGTTGCACCAATAATCGGCTTCAACTTGCCGGCTTTCACTAGTTCGAAGAGTTCGGCGATGACATCATTCATTAACTCTTTACTGCCAAAGCAGTGAGATAGCCAGAAACCAGTAATTGTCTTTGATCCACCCATTAATGAACTGGGGTGAATCATTGATGGTGCAGTACGCGACGCCATTCCAAATGTAATCAAACGACCAAATGGTGCCAGAGCTTCGAGGCTTACATCAAATGTCTTACCGCCAACCATCTCCAAAACTAAATCTACTGGCTTGCCGTTATTGGCCTCAAGAATCGCTGCAAGTAGTTTGTCTTGATCTGCATCAATAACAACATCGGCACCTAATGATTTAGCTAACTCTCGCTTTTCATCTGTTGACGCAACGGCAATAACTTTAGCGCCCCACAGTTTTGCTAATTGAATTGCAATTGTTCCAACACCACCAGCTGCTGCATGTACAACAACTGTTTCGCCTGGCTTCACATGTCCTACGGTTTTTAAAATATGCCAAGCTGTTGAGCCTTGAACCAACATGCATAATGCTTGTGCATCTGTCACTCCTTCAGGAATTTCAATCATCGCTGCAGAATATGCAAGAGTCTTTTGTGCATAACCACCACTTGCAACTGGCGTTAAAACTCGTCGTCCGTCAGAAGTCATTCCAACAACTTCGATTCCTGGAACTAGCGGAAGTTTTTGTGGCGAAAGATATGAGTTTTCAGTCTGATGAGTATCGGCGTAGTTGATGCCGATTGCAGTCACATCAATTAACTCAAGGCCTTCGGTTGCAACGGGGATTGGCAAATCTACGAAGTGCATAGAATCCGGTCCACCAAATTCGGTGATTTGAATTGCTTTCATTTTTTGCCAAACATCTTGCTGAAAAAACCCGGTGCTACGGGATCATTCTGGTGGCCCTGACAGCGATCTTGTTCTGCTACGCCTTCAAGGGCGGATTCGATGTGTTCGCCACATCCTGACCAAGTGGCTTTTTGACAGATGTTGCATGTAACCCGTGAACACATTATTGATCTCCCTCATTGGCTTACAAGAAAGCCGGCATAGCCTGAAGGGTAGCGCAAGCCAACTTACAAGCGGCCAGCTTGGTGAACCCGCTTTAAGAACTCTTGAGTCCTAGGGTTCTTAGGATTATGTAAAACTTCCTGAGCACTGCCTCGTTCGAGGATATTGCCAGATTCGAGAAAACAGACTTCATCGGCAACTTGTGTTGCAAAGCCCATTTCATGTGTTGCCAATACCATCGTCATTCCATCACTCTTTAAGTCGCGCACAATACTTAATACTTCGTTTACTAAGACTGGGTCTAGGGCAGAGGTGATTTCATCAAGCAGGAGAAGTCGTGGATTAACCGCCAGTGAGCGAATAATTGCAACGCGCTGCTGCTGGCCTCCACTCAAACGGTCAGGATATCGATCGGCTTTATCAGCTAAATCAAAACGTTTGAGCAGTTTTTGAGCTACCTCAATTGCTTCATCTTTACTTTTACCTTGAACTTTAATTGGGGCTAACGTGATGTTTTCCAGAACTGTTTTGTGAGGAAACAAGTTAAAGGATTGAAAGACCATACCTAATTTGCGACGAACCTCATCGACGTTGATAAGTGGGTCAGATATCTCTGAACCATCTAAGAAAATCTGTCCATCATCAATTGATTCGAGCAAGTTAATACAGCGCAATAAGGTGGATTTTCCAGACCCTGATGCGCCAATTAACACTGTTGCAGTGTGCTCTGGCACCGAAAGCGACAGGTGATTGAGCACCAATTCTTTTCCAAAAGATTTTCGGATATCTACTAGTTCTAAAACATTGGTCATTAGATGGCACCTTCGGCGTTCTGTGCACTTGTGCGCTGCCTAATAGCACGATCCGTATAGCGTGTCATCGGAATTGTAATCAGAAGAAATAGAATTGCTGCCACGACATATGGTGTGTAGTTAAAAGTTCGACTCGCATTTATCTGTGCCGCCCGCACCGCATCTGTTACACCCAATATTGAAACTAAACCAGTGTCTTTCAGTAATGAAACAAAGTCGTTAAGAAGTGGTGGAACAACCCTGCGTATTGCTTGCGGCAAAACTACATGACGCATTGTTTGTCCAGCAGTAAGACCTAGGGAGCGTGCGGCAGCACGTTGGCTTGGGTGGATGGAGAGAATTCCGCTTCGGATTACTTCAGCTACATAAGCCGAGTATGTGAGCACCACTGCAACGGTGCCAAGAAAAATTACGTTGCTTGAAATTCCTTTAAGTCGAAGAGCCGGTACTCCAAAACCAACCAGCAAGATAATCAAAATGAGCGGAGCACCGCGGAAAATGTCGACGTAGGCAGTAGCAAGAAATCTAAAAGGGGTTAGCGCTGGCGATTTGGTAGTTCGCATCAGGGCCAAAGCGAGCGCGATTACTCCGATACAAGCGCCACCTATGAAAGTTAACTGCAGATTAATCCAGAGTCCAGAAATTACGGTCGGAAAAACTTCCCGGCCATAATCAATATCAAAAAAGGTTTTCTTTACTACTTCCCACCCAGGTGAGGAGACAACAATTGCAATCAATGTTCCGATAACTACAAATGATGAGACTGCTGCGATTAACCCTTGACGGCGGCTAATACGCCGGCGGGCAAGTCCGCGTTCAACTTCACGTGGGCTTGGCGACCAAGCAGAGTTTATACGCTCTGTCATGGCCGCCAAACTACCGTGTTTATTACTTAGTTTCTATTAAGGCTTCAATACTGGAGCACCAGCATCGGTCGCAAGCCACTTATCAGTAATTGCTGCCAAAGTTCCATCGGCTGTGATTGCATCAACGGCTGCAGATACGCAAGAAGTTAATGCATTGTCCTTGGAAAGCAATAGTCCAAATTGATCACCAGAACCCGTTGAAGGCAACTGACCAACAATTAATCCATCAGTAACTTCAACACCTGATAAGTAGAAAGCAGTTGGAAGATCAACGACCAAGCCGTCAATCTGTCCATTCTTTAGCGCAGATACGCCGGCGGCGTTATCGTTAAATACTTCTGGCTTGATTCCAATTTGATTTTCAATTGCATCAAGAGAGGTTGTACCAACAGCTGCACCAAGCTTTGCACTCTTCAGATCAGCAATAGACGTCTTACCTGCAATCTTGCTTCCCTTATAGGAAACAATTGCCTGTGGTGCTGTGTAATAAGGTGATGAGAAATCAACTGCTGTTGCGCGCTCTGGTGTAATTGAGAACTGCTGCAAGTTAAAGTCAAAATTCTTAGCACCAGGAGTAACTGCACTATCAAAAGTTGTACGGACCCAAACAACTTCGTCGTTTGAGAATCCAAGTTGTTTTGCAACTGCATAAGCAACCGCACCTTCAAAACCATTTCCGGTCTCTGGTTTATCATCAATAATCCATGGATAATATGCAGGTTGACCAGTTGCAATAGTTAACTTTCCTGACTCAACTGTTGCGAGATCCGCTTTGGCACATGATGCTGCAGAATCTGTTGTACCCGAGTCGCTCTTAGAGCACCCTGATAATGTCAATGAAGTAGCGATTGCAATGATTGCTAGAATTCCAAAACGTTTTTTCACTTTAGCTCCTCAATAGGTGGGGCGAAATAGATACGGGCAAGGCTATTAACCCGATAAGGGGATGTCCACTCGCAACTCATGTGCAAATACCTATCTCCGCCTATGAATAGTTGAGCCCAGGGGGTTGGATATTTTTGGCTATTGACTAGACTTGTCAGACTATGGCCACAACGCGGAATGCTAAACCTGCAAAGCCAGATGTCACTATCGACCTTGTTGCCAAAGCAGCCGGTGTCAGTAGGGCAACTGTTTCGCGAGTCATGAATGGCACAGCCAAAGTTTCACCAGAGCGCGAGCGAGCCGTTAAAAAGGCCATCGCACAATACAAATTCACACCGAATGCAACAGCCAGGCGTTTGGCTGGCGGTAGGAGCGGTCTTGTTGCGCTTCTGATGGAAGAGTCCAGCGAAGAGTTCTTTCTCAATCCTTTCTGGGGTTTAGTGGTTCAAGGATTTTCATCGACGATAGCCGATGCTGGACTTCATCCGCTCTTACTCATCCGCCCAAAAACCGGTACCGATGATTCGTTATTTTCCACATTACGGGCGGGTCAAGTTGATGGTTTAGCAATTTTCAGCTGGCACCGTTCAATAAAAACTTTTGAAAAACTACTAGATCCAAAGATGGCTGTTGTTTTCGGTGGCGACCTTGGTGGTTCAAAGAAATTTCCATTTGTTGACGTAGATAACGTTAAGGGTGGCCTACTTGCAACTCGACATTTGATTGACCAAGGTTGTAAAAATATCATCACCATAACTGGGGACTTAAAACTGCAATCCGCCCGTGACCGACTTGAAGGGTTCGAACGCGCAATGTCAGAGATTGGTCGCCCACTAGATGATTCAATAATTATCCAAGGTGACTACTCACAGTCAAAGGCCGAAGATCTCACGCGAAGTTTAATCAAGAAAAAGGTTAAGTTTGATGGCGTTTTTGCCGGAAATGATCAATCTGCAGTTGGAATTATCAACGTACTTTTACAAAGCTCAATTTCTGTTCCAGGGCAGGTAAAAGTGGTTGGTTTTGATGATTCACCAATTGCATCTCGAAATCAACCATCAATTACTACTATCCATCAACCAACTCGCGAACTTGGAAGTGAAGTAGCAAAGAGTCTAATAGCAATTCTCAACGGCGAAGAAGTTGAGGAAAAACTCCTCGATGTTAAATTGATTAAACGAGACTCATCGTCAAAAACTAAGTAAGACTAAAGACCGTTGTTGGCAATAATCTCTTTATAACGTTGCGCACTTGCTTTAGGCGTACGCTTAAAAGTTGTGTAATCAACGTGAACGATTCCAAATCGCTTTGCATAGCCTTCAGCCCACTCAAAGTTATCAAGTAGCGACCAAGCAAAATAGCCCTTAACTGGAACTCCCTGCACAACTGCTTTTTGAAGTGAATCTAAGTGTGACGTTAAATAACGTGTTCGCTCAACATCATTTATCTGTCCGTCTACAATCACATCTTCATACGAAGAGCCATTTTCGGTGATCATGTAATAAGGAATCTCTGGCCAGTCTCGACGAATTCTTGTCACTAGATTTCCGAGGCCTTCTGGAGTCACAACCCAACCCATCGCAGTTAAAGAGTTAGCTAAATGTGCCGGAGCGCTCGTATCCACGCGTTGTGGGAATGGCATAAATCCACCATCAATATATGGCTTATCTTCGGGGCGAGCTGATCGCACGAAGCCATCAGCATAATAATTAACACCTAGAAAATCAGTCTTCACTTTTAATAGATTTTCGTCACCTGGCTTGATTACTCCGTTAATCAAATCTCCATATGTATCTAATAAGACTTGTGAGTATTTACCTGTAGTAAAGGCCTCAATCCACCAACGATTTAGGTTTGCATCCATGAGGTCAGCGATTGCTAGAACTTCAGAGTCTTGTGGTGACTCAATATTATTGTTAGTCATGTTAAGCGTTAGTCCAACTTGCGAATCTGGACGCACTGCCTTAATCGCACGAAAAGCTGCAGCGTGAGCTAAAGCAGTGTGGTGGGCAGCTGCAATTGCTAAGGAGAAATCTTTTTTACCTGGAGCATGAACACCATTTGAATATCCAAGCCAAGAAACACACCATGGCTCATTCAAAGTTATCCAGTTATTTACTCTGTCACCAAATGCTTCTGCACAAGCTGTCGCGTATGCGGCAAACGCTCCAACAATTTCCCGATTAGCCCAACCACCTGCATCTTCAAGGTGTTGTGGGAGATCCCAGTGATAAAGAGTGACCATAGGTTCGATGTCAGCAGAAATGAGCGCATTAATGAGTCGGTTATAAAAAGCGAAGCCACGCTCTTCGCGCACGGAGTCTCCGGCTGGAAAAAGCCGCGGCCAAGCAATTGAAAAGCGATATGCCTTTACGCCTAAATCTTTCATGATTGCAATATCTTCATCAAAGCGGTTGTAGTGATCACATGCAGAATCACCTGTATCGCCGTTTACTACTTTGCCGGGTGTTTTTGAAAAAGTATCCCAAATACTGGTACCACGTCCATCAACATTGGCAGCGCCTTCAATTTGATAACTAGCAGTTGCAGTTCCCCAAAGAAAACCATCTGGAAAATTAGAACTCATCTGCTTAGATATCCATTCATATTCGCTAGTAGATTATAAATCTTCAGTCCCCTGGATCATGTAGTTGTGCGACCACATGATCCAGGGCAACTGAAGCGTTTTGGTGAAAGCGTGGAACCGCTTTCATGTACTATTGAAAGCGGTTTCATAAGGAAAAGCAAGTCATTTTTGGGACAACTTAAGTGTTTTACCTAATCGTTACAAAGGAGCGGACATGGACTCAAGCCCCCAACAGAGCCTTCTGTGGTCAGATGAGTTTGCCGACCACGTTACGGGCAAACTCGATCCGAAAACATGGAACATGGACCTTGGAGACGGCTCAGAGGCAGGTCTGGTTGGCTGGGGCAACAACGAGCGAGAGTTCTACACCAACGAATCAATTGTGATTGAAGATTCACTCACCATCCATGCAACTCACCAAGGCGCAAATAGCTCCATCCAGGCTTATTACGGACCTGCGGAATGGACGAGTGGAAAAATCCATACAGCGAAAAAAGTCGGTTTTAAATATGGGCGACTTGAAGTTCGTGCAAAGATGCCAATTGGCCAAGGGACTTGGCCGGCAATCTGGCTACTAGGCGCGTCGCTCAACGAAGGTGTCTCTTGGCCCGAATGCGGAGAGATAGATATTTTTGAAGGTACGGGTGCTCATCCTCAACAAGTTCAAGGAACGATTCATGGACCGGGTTATTTTGGAAATGATGGTTTAACAAAACTTATTCAGGCTGATAATCCTCTATCAGATGATTTCCATACCTATGCAATTTCTTGGCATGAAGATTCAATTGAATGGTTATTTGATGGAGTTAGCTATAACAAAATTACACGTGCAGATTCTGAACTTCAAGGTAAGGCTTGGCCTTTCAATGCGGAGTTCTATTTGATTATTAACCTAGCCATTGGTGGTTGGTTTGCCGGTGAGGTTGATCCAAATCTTCGAGCTGCTCAGCTAGAAATCGAATGGATTAAATATTCCTCTGAAAAAGGTATCGGAGAGCTTTTTCTGCATTAATGCTTGATGACTTCGCCAACACCATTTATTTGGTAGGCACGCACATAATCAAATGACATTGTTGCATCCTTAACCGCTGGATCAATGTCACCACCAAAGATTCCACCCATTGCTAAGTTCATTATTAAATAGAATTCATGGTCAAAAACCCAGTCTTTATCGGTCTTATTTACAGTAGCAAAAAGCTGGCCATCTAAATACCAGGTGATTTGATCGGGCAGCCAATCAATTGCATAGGTGTGATAATCATTTGCAAATCCATTATCCATTGCTACGGTATCGCCACGGCCTCCACCGCCTGATAAAGGTCCGTGCAGCGTTCCATAATTTTTCTGAGGATCTCTACCAAGAAGTTCAACAACATCAATTTCGCCGCAACCTGGCCAACCTCGATCATCAATATTTGCACCAAGTAACCAGAATGCACCCCATGTGCCCGCACCAACTGATCCTTTAATTCTTGCTTCTATCCGACCATATTTAAATCCAACTCGATCTTTTGTTACAAACTTTGATGAAATCCATTCGCATGGAGCTTTGTAGTAGCAGTTGAATGCTCCTGCTCCGGTTCGGGTTGCATTAATTGTTAGCGCGCCAGTTGAATCAATTTTTGACTGGGTATCTAAATACCATTGACGCTCTCTATTGCCCCAACCCTTATTTCCAAATTCAACACCATCACCATTTTGCGGAACCCAGATTGAAGGATCAACGGTTGAAGATGCTGATGCATTAAACTCATCTGACCAGATTAACGAGTACTTGCGCTCTTGAATTGGGATGACAATCCCAGTACTCACTAACTTTGCTGGTGTATATCCTTTTGCTGAGTAAACAACTGATGCAGTGATCTCGGAATCTTGATCTGCAGTTGCAACCTCGTACGTTAACCCAGTTGCCTCTTTCACCTCAAAAGGTCCGCGGAACCAAGTCACAGTTGCTTTGGCATTAGCTGGAATGGTTGGAGCAAGAGCTACCGATAATTTTGTTGATGTTGCATCTGTAAAAGTTAGATTGACTGTACCCTTAATAAAAACTTGACCTAGTACTAATGAATTTGAACGTGACGTTGCACCAGCAACAGACTCAACATATACAAGCGTTGCGCCTTTTTGTTTTGCCGTGGGCGTAAATGCCGACTTAGTTCCTGTTACAGGCTTGCCATTTAGCAGCCATTTATAAGTACTTTTGCCCGCCGCGCTCCACTGAGCTGGAACGGCCACAATGGATTTCCCATTAGCTGAAGGTGAAATTTCAGGAGCCTTGATGGCAGTTGGAGCAGCCAGAGCTGGTTGAAGAGAGAAAAATGAAAGAAGAAGTGCGGCGACTAATCCACGAATGACATGTGATTTCATCGCCGCACTCCCTTTAATCATTTACTTAACAGTGATCTTCGATGTATAGGCCTTGCCATCGATTGTTACTTTAACAACCTTAGCTCCGGCAGAAACTGTGTACGTGAAGCCTTGATTAGCTACCGTAACTTTTTCAGTTTTAGCCTTTAGTCCAGTGATTTCTACCTTTGCAGATTTTCCTGACGCCCCAGCAATTCCAAGTGTCAAGACATACTTTCCACCAGACTTTTTAGCTGAAGTTGTAATTTTGACTGCGCCGCTTGCTGCACCAGCAGGTGCACCAAAGAAGTGGAACTCAGTCACATCTGCGACATCTGTTGTAGCACCAGTGATCTCAGGTTGAATCTGGCTAAAGACAGCACCCTTAGTTGGGTCACTGAGAACTTTGTCTGCAGATGTTGCTGCAGCTGTTTCACCCTTTGCGTCTGTGTTACGTAATGAGAAGACCACAAATCCATATCCATCGGTTGTTCCTTCAAGGAGAGCTTGATCATTTCCTTGTGAACTATCCTTCTTTGGATCAGTTGCAATCTTGCCATTTGTCATCTTGGCATTTGAACTACTAAAAGCTTTGTTCAGGTGCAATTTGACTACTTGGTTTGTAAGTGCAGCACCATTGTCATCAGTTACTTTGTAAACAACGTTTAAAGTTGAACCAGTTTGCACATAGGCCTGGCGAACTCCTTTACTGTTAACAAACGAGTTGGTATCGGTCAATACTGGTGAAACTAAACGAAGAGTTGGATGAGTAACTACAGGTGCAACTGGGTTGCTTGGAATGTAGTAGTGGAACTCAGATATCACTGAGTGATCTGGCTTTTCACCAGCAACTTCAGGCAACATCTGTGAGTGCAAGTCATTGAGTCCATCTTCACTGATATTTGGTGCAGATGTCCATGACTCTGGTTGTGGTTCTGGCTCAGCTAAAGATTTTGCAGTTGGATCAAGGTTTCTTACCTCAAAAGTCACATTTCCAAAAGCATCAGTTTTGTGAATAACAAATCCCTGATCTAGAGGTGGCTTATCTATGCCACTTGTTACAACGTTATCCACTTGCAAAATTGCCATTGATACGCTGTAACCCTTGTTGATACGAAGTTTTACATCTTGCCCAATAAGAGGTTTTCCATCTTTATCAGTAACATGATAAGTCAGATTTACTGTTGAACCAACTGGAACAAAAGAGCGCTGATAAATAAGGCCGTCCCCAAACCAACCGCTTCCGACCCAACCGTTTGCCATCTTCTGATTTGCTGCTGCCTCGCTTGTGTTAGTTGCATCAAGCACTGGGCTGATCAGAGTGATATGTGCATCCGTCGGTGCTGCCGCTACTGCCGGCATCACCGCAATAAAAGATAGGCCAAGAGCAATTGCAATTGCCCCTACACCTGAAGTGAACTTCTTGGCATTACTTAGCATTTTTTACCTTTCATTCATGGAACTTTCTAGTTGTAGGAACGTGTGACTAACCTTTAACTGCGCCATCCATGACACCGCTTACTAAGCGACGTCCGACGAAGATAAAGAGAATTAAGAGTGGAGCTGTGGCCAAAAATGCACCACCCATTTGGAGTGCATAGTCAAGGCCATACATTGGTTTCAACTGAGTCAACGCAACTTGCAATGTGAAGTGGCGTGGAGTTTGTAAAATAATGGTTGGCCACAAATAGTCATTCCAGGCGGCCAAGAATGCGAAGAGACCCAGAACAAAACTGCTCTGTCTAATGATCGGCAAAACTATGCTGAAGAAAATTCTAGGAACTGAGGCTCCATCAATACTCGCTGCTTCAAGCAGTTCATTAGGAATCTGAGCATCGATAATCTGGCGCATCCAAAAGACACCAAATGCAGTCACTAACGCTGGAACAATCAATCCCAAAAGTGAATCAATCAATCTCATGTTTTTGATCAGCATAAACAAAGGAATAATTCCAAGTTGACTAGGTAGCATCATGGTGCCAACAACAAAGAGAATAAATGATTTACGTCCCCTGAAATCTAACTTAGCAAAGGCAAAGCCAGCCACGGCTGAAAACATAACCTGAGCAAGTGCGATTGATATGCCTACAACAAAGGTATTAAAGAGAGCATTGCTAAAGAATACTCCCTCAGCATGCATTACTTTATTGGCAACGATTAAGAATCTTCCACCTGGGATTAAAGATGGAGGACTCTTAGAGATTTCAGCATTGGTATTAGATGCAACAACAAACATCCAATAGAACGGAAAGATTGATAAAAACGTTATCAATCCCAATAAGAAATAGCTGAAGGGTGAAGTCCTGCGCCAGCGCGGTGTCTTTGTTTTCATCGTGTACCATCATTCGAAATCTTGCGAGTAATAAAGAAGTTAATGACAGAGATAATCAAGACAATAAAAGTGATCATGATTCCAATGGCTGCTGCATACCCATATTTATTATTTACAAATGCCTGGTTATATAGGAATAACGTAAGCGTTAAGAACTGCTTACTCGATCCTCCATCAGCAGCTAATTGCTGTGGCTCAGCAAATACTTGCAGACCGCCGATAGTTCCAACAATAAGAACAAATGTGATTGTGTTCTTCAACTGTGGCAAGGTCACGAATCTAAACTGTTGCCACTTTGTTGCCCCATCTACTGATGCTGATTCAAATAGTTCGTCTGGGATTGCGAGCATTGAGGCTAAAAAGATTAAGGTGTTGTAACCGACCCATCGCCAAGTAATCATTGTTGCGATTGCAACGTGACTAGGGATTACGCCTTCAATAAAATCGATGTGATGGTTTAATCCAAAGAAAGAAAGGATTCCATTGATGATTCCAAAGTCTCTGCCAAATAACTGGCCAAAAACAATGGTAATTGCAATAACTGAGGTGATGTTTGGAACTAAAAGAATTGTACGGAAAAAGGATTTAGCTTTTAACCTCGTATTGCGCAAAATTGCGGCAAGCCCGATTGCCATAAACATTTGAGGAAAAGTCGAGAGCGCCCAGATGCTAAAGGTATTTCGGATAGCCAACCAGAAATCAGAGTCTTGAAATAACAGAGAAAAGTTTCTTAATCCCGTGAACTCTGAGCCACCTAGTGGATCCCACTTAAAGAAAGAGATATATACCGAGTAAATAACCGGTGCTAGTCCAAAAATAAGGAACATAATGAGAAATGGCGCGACAAAGAGATGCCCCCACCGACCATTGAGCGAGCGCACGCCTGGAAAAACTTCCTCTTTTTTAGATTTCTTTTTCCAAGGCGTAAGAGGAGCCTTGCGACTCCCCTTACGTTCTAGCAATTCACTCATATATATCCTTAACTCAGTTATCTCGAATTAGTTGTTGATTACTTTTTGGAGATCCTTAAGGACTTGAGCCCAAGATTTCTTAGCATCCATCTTCTTAGCGGCAACACGACCAAGTCCTGCGCCGATTGCTTGATCGATTGCGCGCTGCAACTTACCTTCGAAGATTGGCTTTAACTGCTTAACACCTTTGGCATAAATCTGGCCAACTGGTGCATTGTTAAAGAATGGATCTTTGTAGTTAAGCAATGCTGCATCGTCATAAGTCGATGACGCTGCTGGGAAGAGTCCATAGGTATTGAATACCTCAAGCTCTTGCTCAGGTGCTAGATACCAAGCAATGAAATCATATGCAGCCTGCTTGTTTTTAGCGTACGAAGGAATCGTTAATTGAGTTCCGCCTTGGTTTCCGCCACTGACAGGAAGATCGGCGATATCCCATTTTCCAGAAGTATCTGGGGCCTGAGCTTTGATGTAATCCATCATCCAGGCTGGAGCCAAGATAGTTGCAAAGGTTCCCTTATTCATTCCGATATTCCAGTCAGATGTGTATTGACCGATACGAGTACCGATACCTGTTTCAGTCGCCTTAATTGTTGTGTTCCAGGCCTTCTTCACCTGAGGGTTTGTGTCATAAACCAACTTACCTGCATCGGTTCCATCGTTCTTATAATATTTTTCAGTTCCTTGGTTCATGATCGCCGCGTAAATAGTTCCCGTGTTATCAATAAATCCTTTGCCAGCCTTCTTATCAGCTGCAGACAACTTAGTCATGTATTTCTGGCCAGTTGCAATAAAGGTTTCCCATGTTGGCCACAACTTGCTAACAGCTGCGCGATCTGTTGGCAAGCCAGCCTTCTTGAAGAGGTCGATTCGGTAAGCAACCGCTAACCCACCGACATCAGTTGGGATTCCAATAACGCTGTCATCATAAGCGACGCCTTGCTCCCAACGCCATCCCAAATAATCTTGCTTTAATTCTGTTGCAGATTTACCTTCAGGTATGCCTGCTGAAACATTTGCTGTCGAAGTCTTCATCGCACGCAAATCTTGGAAGCATTTTGGGTATGAACGCCAGTAGCCTGAGTATGAAACTTCTACTGCAACGATATCTGGACCAGTTCGTGCAGTACATGCAGTAACCATATTCGTGCCGTTAAGTGGATCTAAATCTGATTTCTTAATTGAGAGTGTGACTTCAGGGTGAAGTTTTTTGTAGGCGATTACAAGCTTCTGCTGAATAACATTTCCAAAGGTCCAGATAGTAATTGTCACTGGATCAGCAGCCTTTGCAGGTGCTGTTAATACTCCTGTTGTGATTACTAAAGCGGTTGCAATCGCAATGCCACTCTTAGCTTTCCATGTCTTGCGCATACCCTGCTCCTTAGAAATAGACACTGCGTGTGGGCCTAAAAACTTCAAAATCGACAACCATAGAAAAGAGCGGTTTTGCTCCCTATGAAAGCGGTTTCATAGTATTGTAGTAAACTCCAGTCGCGTCTATAGTGCAAGACTGAATAAGCATAAACTTTGAATTGTTACCAAAGCGTGATGGAGTCCTCATGAGAAGTAAGAGACAGAGATTAGTTTCTATAGTCGCGTTGTCAACGCTTCTGTTTGCAGGATTCACTGCTCCTAGTTCACAAGCAGCTGCCAAGCCAAAGATTCTCAAACTGCTTTGGTCCGATGAGTTTGCAGGTAAAAAAGGTGCATTACCGAATGCAAAGACCTGGGCTTACGACATTGGCAACTCGTATGGCTGGGGAAACTCTGAGCTTGAGTACTACACGCAAAAACCTGCCAATGTTTCAACCGATGGCAAGGGCAAACTCCTTATTACTGCAGATCGCATATCCGATATTTCTGGATTTCAAGTTGGTACCGCTCCTGGAACTGAGAAAATTCTCCGCTCATGTCCAGAGTGCCAGTTCTCAAGTGCAAAGATTAAAACTGCCAACAAACTTGGCTTTTACTATGGTCGATTAGAAATTCGGATGAAAAACCCAGCCGGCGTGGGTACTTGGCCAGCTTTTTGGATGCTCGGCGATGATTTACTCGATGGCAATCCATGGCCCGAGTGCGGCGAAATCGACATCATGGAGGCGCGCGGATTTATGTCCGAGGCAGCCTTCGGCACAATTCACGGTCCAAACTTTGCAAACGGAAACTTTGGCGGCTATGGATCAACCTTTAACAATGGGGTACCCCTCAGTGATGCTTTCCATATTTTTGCCATTGAATGGAAGAAGAACCGGATAGATTTCTACGTTGACGACAATATGTACCTATCTGTTACCCCCAAAGACATCGCGCCTGGTCGCTGGGTCTTCAACCAAGAGTTCTTCCTGATTCTCAACCTAGCAATGGGTGGGGAGTTCGCGGGTGAGCTAGATCCGGCGCTCAATCAGTCCCAGATGAGCATCGACTATATTCGTTATTACTCAATCAACGGGGTTGGCAAGCTCGTCAAGCACTAGCCACGCTCAATCCCGCCGTTTATAACGATTTCATAAAATTACCTTATTTCCTGCTATTTCCCTTGCTTATATCTATGAAACCGCTTTCAATTGCCAATGAAAGCGGTTGCAACGTGCCCTGGAAATGGTGCGGTCAAATCGTTTGATTTAAATTATTGTCGATGTGTGTGCGCACATCTATGAATTAACTTGAGTGCGCGCTGTTATTTTCGAAATCACTCAATTTTATTCCAATAATCACACCAATGTATTACACCCTCGTGAAAGGAATTTAAAATGAAATTTAGCATAACAGGAAGTAAATTGAGGAAGAAATTATTATCCTCACTTGCAATTTTATCTTTATCCTTTACGGGGTTAGTCGCACTTTCGACTCCTGCATAGGCTTCTGGGGA
>Ga0214919_10007489_pt1 | contig 14716 bp, 11 predicted proteins | sample LL1503_MetaG_FD_177994 | JGI IMG/M metagenome (GOLD analysis project Ga0214919, IMG submission 177994) | Freshwater microbial communities from Lake Lanier, Atlanta, Georgia, United States - LL-1503 | ecosystem: Environmental > Aquatic > Freshwater > Lake | place: USA: Georgia | collected... | reverse complement strand
CAATCTCTCGGCCGAGCCCGTAGGTCAGCAGCTTGGCCGAGAGATTGCGGACGAACTTGTCGCGGTCGGACTTCAGCAGGCCCTTGAACTGGGCGGTCGTGGCGAAGCTGCGGCCGTCGGGGAGGCGGCCTGCCGGGTCGATCGCCACGCCCTCGTCCTGGGTGCGCACCTTGCCGATCGCGTCGAACTTCTCGAACGCGAAGCCGATCGCGTCCATGCGGGTGTGGCACGACGCGCAGGTCGGGTCCGCGCGGTGCTGCTCCATCCGCTGGCGGAGCGAGCCCGTGAGCTTCTTCTGCGTCTCGAGGGCCGGCACCTCGGCGGGGGCCGGGGGCGGCGGGGAGCCGAGGATCTGCTCGAGGATCCACTTGCCGCGCTTCACCGGCGACGTGCGGGTCGGGTTGGACGTGGCCGTGAGGATGCTCGCCTGGGTGAGCACCCCGCCGCGGTCGCCCTTGGGCAAGGTCACGCGCACGAAGTCGCCCGCCGCGCGCGTCGGCGCATCGTAGATCCCGTAGAGCTTGGCGAGCGGCCGGTCGAGGTAGGTGAAGTCGGCGTCCAGCAGGTCGAGCACGCTGCGGTCCTCGCGCACGATCTCGGCGAAGAAGAGCTCCGTCTCCTTCATCATGGACGCGCGCAGCTGCTCGTCGAACTCCGGGAACTGGGACTGGTCGGGGGAGACGAGGGCGAGCCGGCGGATCTGCAGCCACTGCAGGCCGAAGCCCGTGACGAGGTATTGCGAGCGGGGGTCCTTGAGCATGCGGCGCACCTGCGCCTCGAGGTTGGCGGCGAGCTTGCCCTGGTTGGCCAGCCCGAACAGCTCCTCGTCGGGCATCGAACCCCAGAGGAAATAGGACAGGCGCGAGGCCAGCACGAAATCGCCCACCGGGTGGGCGTCGGCCGCGGTCGGCGCCAGGTCGGGCTCGGTGCGGTAGATGAACTTCGGCGACGCGAGCACCGCCGTCACCATCGCCTGCGCGCCGGCTTCCCAGCCGCCGCCGGCGGTCTCGGCCGCGGTGAAGGTCCGGACGTAGCGCTGGATCTCGGTCGCCGTGGCGGGCCGGCGGAAGGCGCGGCTGGCGAACCACGTGACCATCGCGCGGGCGCGGGCCTCGCCGACCTGCGCGCCGGCGAAGGACAGGAGGCGGCGCTGCAGCTCGGTGCGCGTGTCCGTCGGGCCCAGGAGCTGGTAACGGTAGGTGCCGAGCCGGCGGGACCCGGTGGCGAGGTCCGCGGGCGCGTTGACCCAGGTGATGGCGAGGGCGTGCTTGCCGGGCGCGAGGCGCACCTTGACGTCGGCCTTCTCGGCGCCGCGGCTGGTCGTCCGGAGCTTGAGGAGCTGGGTGCCGACGACCTTCCCGTCGACGACGAAATTGACCGTGGCCGGGGTGTCGCCGGGGTTGCCGATCGAGACCAGATGGGCGCGGAAGACATACTCGCCCTCGCGCGGCGCCTCGAACTCGGCGGTCAAGGTCGGGGCGTTGAAGACGCGCATCTGGTCCTCGCTGCGCCCGCGCGGCAGCATCTTGTAGCCGTCGACGTTGAGCACGTCGAGGTTGGGGGCCGTGGTGGGCACGGCCTTGCCCGCGACCAGCTCGGCCGCGGCCATGAAGCGCTCCAGGTGGACCGGCGAGAAGGAGAGCACGTCGCCGATGTTGTCGAACCCGTAGCCCGTGTCGTCGCTGGGGAAGTCGGCCGAGAAATTGCCCTCGAGGTAGCAGAGGTCGCGGATCGTGTTGTTATACTCCGCGCGGTTGAGCCGGCGGATCGTCACCGTGCCCGGGTCGACCTTGGCCTTGGCGACGGCCTTGCCGAGGAGACCGCGGACCCCGACGTTGAGCGCGGCGATCTCGTCCGGGGTCGGGCGGGTCTTGCGGCTGGCGGGCGGCATCTCGCCGGAGACCACCTGGTCGACGACCTGGCGCCAGAGCCGCTGGTCCTGGTAGAACCGGCTGTCATCCTTGAAAGCCTCGAGGTCGAGGTGGCCCTTGGCCTTGTCGGCGTTATGGCAGTCGTAGCAGTATTTCTCGAGCAGCGGCTGGACATCCTTGCGGAAGTCCTGCGCCAGGAGGCCCGGGCACAGGGCGGCCAGGACCGCGAGGCCGAGCAAGCCGGACCGCAGTCCCCGTCGATCGACGCTCCGGGAAGTCCGCATGGGGATTCATAAAGACATAAGCGCCCGCCCAAGGTTGCAACCTCCGGGGTGTGAATTTGTGAACAAAGCGTAAAAGGACCATGCGTAAATCATAAGTATATTTTGATCAATGGTTTATGATTAAAAATGCCCCACTGGAAGCGACGGGGGCGGGGAAGTCATTCACACTCATTCACACCCCGCCCGGGGGCCCTGCTTCCGCCTCGGGCAGGAACGCCGTGAAGCCGAGAATGGACAAGAAGTTACGAAACCTAAGACTACCGATGGTGTTCTAACTGCACACCCCCTTCCCCGCCCCATGTCCGCCCGCCTTTCGCTCCTCTCCGTCGCCGCCCTCGTCGCGACCGGTGCCCACGCCATCGAATTGGACGGACTCGTCAAAAACTCTCCTTTCGGCCAGGGCGCCGAGCGCACCGCCATCGGCGAGGCCAAGCCCGGCACCCTCGAGTTCCGCGGCCTCTATGTCGACAAGGGCGTGACCTATTTCAGCGTCTATAACTCGATCACCAAGCAGTCCGCCTGGATCGCCGAAGGCGAGGTCCCCGCCAACCTGCCCGTGACGATCGTCGGCTTCGACGCCGCGGCCGAGACCCTCATCGTCGAGAACGCCGGCCAGCCGGTGAAGCTGCCGCTGCGCACGCCGGTCATCGCCGCGACGCCGGCGGCCCCGGTCGCCCCGGCGCCCGCCCCGGTCGCCACCGCGCCCGCTATCGGCGGCGCCCCGGCCTTCGGCGGTGGTTTCGGCAACGGCCAGCAACCGACGCCCGAGCAGATCCAGGCCTTCCGCGACGAGATGCGCAAGCGCTGGGGTGAACGCCAGCAAGGCGGCGGCGAAGGCGCCCCGCAGTTCGATCGTTCCTCCCGCGGCAGCCGGGAAACGGGCGCGACGAACGCCGTCCCGACCAAGGCCGTCCCGACCACCAAGGCCGAGCGCCCCGCCAAAGGCTCGCGCTGAGCCCGGTCCCGACCGAGATCCTTTCCATGACCACGACCCCCTCCTCCCGCCGTCGCGAGCGTCGCCGCGGCTTCACCTTGCTCGAGGTGCTCATCACCATCGCCATCATGGCGCTGCTCGTCGGCGTCGTCGTCCAGAACCTGGACAAGCTTTTCGGCCAGGGCCAGGAGGGCACGACCAAGCTCTTCGTGAAGTCCTCGCTTGAAGCGCCGCTGATGAGCTACCGCACCCACATGGGCGACTACCCGTCCACGGAGGAAGGCCTCAAGGCGCTGCTCGTCGCCCCCGAGGGCAAGGCCGACAGCTGGCGCGGGCCCTACATGAAGGTCTCCGGCGGCGCGCTGCCGAAGGATCCGTGGGGCGAGGACTACCAATACGTCTACCCCGGCAAGCACAACCCCGACGGCTACGACCTCTTCTCCAAGGGCAAGGACAAGCTGCCGGACACCGCGGACGACATCGGCAACTGGTGAAGGCGGCCCTCCAGCCAAGCCCCCGGCGCGCGCGCCGCGGCGGTTTCACCCTGCTGGAGATGCTCCTCGTCATCGGCCTCCTGAGCATGCTCGCGGGCGTGCTCGTGGCCGGCTCCGCCGCGCTGCTCCGCGGCACCGCGCGCACCGACCCGGAGGACGCGCTGCTCGCGCTGATGCAGACCTGGCGCCGCCAGGCCGTCGAGCGCGGCGCGACCCTCGTGATCGAACCGTTCCGCTCGCTCGACGAGGCCGATCGCCAAGGCTACCGCTGGACGGACCCGGGCGCGGGCCCCGACGAACCGGCGCGCGAGGAGCTGCTGCCCGTGCTCGAAGGCGTGAAGGTCCAGCTCCTCGGCCCCGAGGTCGACGGCGCGATCCTGCTCGGCGGCCAGGCGGTCGAGCAACCCGTCAACCGCGTGCGTTTCTTCCCCGACGGCACCTGCGACCGCCTGCGGCTCGAGGTGCTGCGCAACGAGGCGCGCCGCCTCACGCCGATCGACCCCCTGACCTGCGCGCCGCTGCCGCCCGTCGACGCCCGATGAACCGCCGCGCCTTCACCCTGATCGAGGTCCTCATCAGCCTCGCGATGTTCGCGCTCGCCGCGATCAGCCTCGGCGCCGCCTACACGAACGTCGTGCTCAGCCGGCAGGCCCTGCGCGTGAACGAGGTCGCGGTGGACGACCTGGCCCGCGCGCGCGCCGCCCTGCTGGAGACCGTCAACTACGACGACGTCGCGACCGGCGGCGAGATCCACCTGCCCGGCGACCGGCTCGCGACCTGGAAGGGCGAGATCGAGGCGACGCCCGTGAGCGACCTCTTCAGCGTCACGCTGACCGTCGAGATCCAGAACGCCGACGGCACCGACGCCAAGCCGCTGACCGAGACGCGCCTGCTGCTGCGGCCGACCTGGTCCGTGCCCGCCGACCGCCAGAAGATCCGCGACGCCGCCAAGCAACGCCTGGCGACGGAACGCGGCTACACCGAGAACAGCGGCGGCGACTACACCGCGGTGAAGAGCGCCCCGACCCCTTCGAACAAGACCGCCTGGAGCCACGCCGCCGCGGGCGACGCGGGCGGCAAGAAGCCCGGGGCGGCGACCAACGGCAAGGGCGGCGCCGCGAACGGCAAGCCCGGCGCGACCCCCGCGCCGACGCGCGGCGGCGCCACGGGCAAGGGCGGCGCGACCAACGGCAAGCCGGGCGCGACGCCCGCCGGCGGCAACAACGGCGGCCAGGGCGGCGCGAATCCCCAGCGTCCGGCCGCCCCGGCGCCCAAACCCGTCATCCAATGAACGCCGCCCGCCCCCGCCGCGGCTTCACGCTGCTCGAGACGCTGATCTCGCTGGCCCTGCTCGCCGTGCTGATGCTCACCATCAACACGTTCCTCTTCTCGATGACCGAGCTCTGGGGCGGCAAGCGCGACCAGCGGCTCTTCGACCAGCACGTGCGCGCCGCGACCCGGCTCGTGCGCGAGACGCTCGAGCAGGCGACCGCCGCGCCGGGCGCCGCCGGCGTCGCGATCAAGGAGGTCGCGGATGGTCTCGGCAGCACCGAGCCCCGGCTGGCCTTCCTGCTGCCCGACGCGGGCCGGCTGGCCGACTGGCCGGAACACCCGTTGCCCGACGTGGATTTCTCGCTCTACGTCGACCCGGAGAAGGGGCTGGCGCTGCAATGGCAGTCGCGGCTGGAGATCAACCGCGACCGGACGGACCTGCACGAGACGATCCTGTCGCCCTTCGTGAAGTCCCTCGCCTACGAATACTACGACGCCGACCTCAAGACCTGGAAGCTCGAGGAGGAGCCGGCCCACACCGAGGGCGGCACCGCCTGGAAGAAGCCGGCGCGGATCCACCTGCGCTTCGAGCGCGGAACCCTCAGGCAGGAGGTCGTGCTCGACCTCCCCATCAAGCGCCCCGGCGCCTCCCGCCCATGAACCCGCCCGTCCGCCGCCGCGGCTCCGTCATCATCGTGGTCCTCGTGCTCATCGCGCTGGCCTCGCTGCTGCTGGGCCGGTTCATGGAGGACAACACGCTCGAGCTCTCGATGGCGTCGCGCGACGCCGACCGCCGCCGCCTGCGGGCGGACGCCCAGTCGGAACTCGAGCTCGCGCTCGCCGTCATCGCCGAGATCCGCGCCATCGACCTCAACAAGGTCCACCATCCCACGCAGGGCTTCGACGACCCGCACGCCTACGCGGGTTTCCCGCCGCGCGAGGGCCTCGAGGTGAAGTTCGAATACGAGGACGAGAGCCGCAAGCTGCCGCTGCCCAACCTCGACAAGAACACGCTCATCAAGGTGCTCTACGCCCTCGGCCTGGAGCAGAAGGAAGCCGAGCGCGTGGCCGACGCCCTGGTCGGCTGGACGAGCAAGCGCTACGAACCCCTCGAGGAGGAGGCGACCGACGCCGCCTACGAGCGCCGCACCCTCGCCCACCGGCCCGCGCGGCGCCCCCTGCGTTCCTTCGAGGAGCTGCGCGCGATCGGCGTGGCCAACGAGTTCTTCTTCGACGAGCAGGGCCGCCCGACGCCCCTGTACGACGCCTTCACCTCGATGGTCAGCCTCTACGCCTTCGGGGACACCAACATCAACACCGCCGAGGACCCCCTGCTGCTCGCGCTCGGGCTGGACGAGCACCAGGTCGGGCTGATCCGCGACAAGCAGAACGTGATGAAGAAGCGCGTCACCGGCACCCCGCCCTATTTCCGCGTCACCCAGGAGGTGCGCACCCTGGTCGGGGGCGGCGCCCCGCTGCAGCCGTTCGACGACGAGTCGCACCTCATGTGGGTGCGGGTCACCGTCAAGGAAGGGCTCGCCCGCTGCCGCATCAGCGCCTTGGTGCAGTTCCGCGACGACGTGACCTTCCCGGCGGCCGCCGCCAACCCCGACGAGGACCCGACCGCCGCCACCGGGCTCGGCGCGACCAAGGCCCTGCCGGTCATCCGGACCACGGGGAACTCGACAGCCTCCGCGGGGTCGGTTAAGTCGGGTAACACCACCCTCACCCCCGGCGTCGTGCCCCCGGCCAGCGTCGGCCAGACCGCCCTCGGCGGTCGTTCCCGCAGCTCCTCCCTCAACTACCCCTTCACCATCCTGGAATGGACCGAGGACAACGGCCCCATCCGCCAAGCCCCCAAGAAAAATGACCTCCCTGCTGACCCGCCTCCGCGATAAGGCCCAACCCGAGGCGGCCGCGCTCCTGCCCGGCAACCGCTTCTTCGTCCGGCGCATCCCGCTCGACGGCCCCGACGTCCAGGCCCAGGTGAACCTGGCGCTCGAGGCGCTCTCGCCCTTCCCGCTCGAGCAGATGCTCGTCGGCCACCTCGTCGCGGCCGACGACCGCTCGGCGCTCGTCTACGCCGCGCACCGCCGGCGCTTCACGCCGGAGGAAAGCCTGGCCTGGCCGGAGGATTGCCAGGTCGTCCCCGAGTTCCTCGCGCTCTGCAGCCACCGCCCCGCCGCCGGCGGCGTGGTCGTGCATCGCGGGGAGGAACGCCTCACCGCGCTGGCCTGGCTCGCCGGCGAGACGCTGCCCGCGGCGATCGCCGTGGGCGAGCCGGCCGACGTCACCGAGGCGGAGATCGCCGCCGAGGCCGCGCGGCGCGGCGGGCTGGCCGAAGGCTACGCGGTCGAGACCCTGACGGGCGCCCTGCGCGGCGAACGCCGGGAACAATCGCTGGTCCTCCTCGCGGACGGCGCCACCCCGCATGAACTCTCCAAGAAGCACCTCGACGTCGCCGACATCCGCGACACCGATTTCCTCGAGGCCCGCCGGAAGAAGGAACAGGCCAACCTCATCCTCTGGCGCCTGACGCAGGCCGCCGTCGCCACCCTGGTCGTCGCGCTGCTCCTCGACCTCGTGGGGCTGGGCGTCCGCCTGCGCACGGGCGACCTCGAGACCAAGAACGTCGAGGACGCGGCGAAGGTCGCCGACATCGACGCGGCCCAGGCCATCACGACGCGCATCAACGAGCTCGGCGTGAAGCGTCCGTTGCCCCTGGAGATGCTCGCGCTGATCAACGAGCACCGGCCGGCCACGCTCGAGTTCCAGAGCGTCACCTGCAAGTCCAACATCCTGATCGAGATCGGCGGGCGCACCTCCAACGCGGCGGACATCGGCGTCTTCGAGCGCGAGCTCGCCGCGCTGCCCGCCGTCGCGAGCGCCGTGAGCCGCGACATCCGCACCCGCGAGACCTCGGCGACCTTCACGCTCGCCGTCACCTTCAAGCTCGACGCGCTCCGCAAGGCCGTCGCCCCCAAGCAACCATGAAAACCCTCTTCTTCGGCCTCAACGCCCGGGAACGCCTGATGGCGCTCCTGGCGCTCGGCATCCTCGCCTTCCTCTGGGTGACCGCCGCCTACGGGCGCGTCAACGAGGTCTGGGCCAACTGGACGGACCTCGAGAAGAAGGCCGCCTTCCACCGCGCGCGTTTCGCCGAGGAGAAGAAGATCCGCGCCGAAGTGGCCATCGCCGTCCAGGGCCTCGACGAAGGTCGCGGCTATGACAAGGCCCGCCTGGTCGCGGAAGCCTTCGCCGCCGCCAAGGAAGCCGGGCTCACCCCCAGCACCGAAGCACCGACCACCGTCAAGGCCGGCCGCTTCGCCGTCCACTCGCTGCAGATGACGTGCCGCAAGGCCGATATGGCCAGCCTCGTGAAGTTCTACGAGGCCATCCGCCCCCGCGCGCCCTACCTCGCCCTGGGCAACCTGACCATCCAGTCCGACCGCGGCAAGGACGCCACCGTCACCGTGAACATGCAGGTCACCGCGCTCGAGCTCATCGGCGCCGCGCCGACGCCCGTCGCCCCGACACCGCCCGCCACCGGCGACAAGCCCGCCACCGGCGAAAAGCCGGCCACCGAAGGCGCCGCGCCCGCCACGACCGAAACGGTCAAGCCCGCGACGGAAACCGCGGCCCCGGCGAAGACCGAGGCCGTCGCTCCGGCGAAGACCGAAGTTCCCGCCCCCGCCAAGCCGGATGCGCCCGCGACGGGAACCAAGCCGACGGCCGCGCCGGAGGCCAAGCCCGCGGCCACGACCGAAGGCGCGACGCCGGCGAAGGACGAAGTTCCCGCCGCGCCGAAGACCGAAGCGGCCAAGTAAAAGTGGGTCGGTTGATCCGTTGATCCGTTGGCCAGGGCGAGACGAAGGGAGTAGGTGGTAGGGAATGGGGAGTAAGTGCTGGGGATTGGGAAAGGCGACCTGCCTTCGGCACCGACAACCAACTCCCTATTTCCCATTACCTATTCCCTACTCCCTATTTACGCGTGCTGCCCGAGTGACCGAATGAGGGACAGGGGCAGGGACAGGGGCAGGATAAGTCAGCCGACCTTAGGCCTGTATTCCTGTACCTGATGCTGACCATGCCCCTGTCCCTTAATGCAACTGATTCTAGGGCAGCACGCGGTGCCGCCCCTACCCGCGCGCAGCGCGCGTCATCGGGGGCCATCGCTGCACCTCCGGCCAACTGATCAACGGTTCAACCGATCAACGGAAAGCGTCAGAACCGGAAGCTCGAGCTGACCTCGAAGACGGCGGAGACGATCGCGTAGGCGATGAAGGCCACGAACGAGAAGGCGGCGGTGAGCACGGCCGCGGAGATGGTCTGCGAGACGGCCCCCAGCCACTTGTCGAGGGCGGCGCGGTAGGAGCGGGCGATGTCGCGCAGGCCGGGCGCGAGGTTGCCGGTCTGCTCCGAGATGGCGATGCGATCCAGCAGCAGGTCCTCGAAATAACCGGTCTTGGCCAGCGCGCGGGAAAGGCTCTCGCCCTCGAGCACGCGGTCGGTCGCCGTGTGCAGCTGCGCGCGCATGGCGCGGTTCGGGGCGGTCTTCTCCGCCAGGCGCAGCGCCTCGGCGGTGGTGATGCCGTTCTCGAGCAGGACCGCGAGCGTGTGGCAGAAGTTGAGCACCGAGACCCGCTTGACGAACGTGCCGGCGAGCGGGATGGTCAGGAGGAACTCGTCGGTCTTGAGCCGGCCGGCCTCGGTGCGGCGCATCTGCCGGAGCACGAGGGCGCCGACGGCCACGGCGAGCAACCCGAGCGGGCCGACCCACTTCAGGACGTCGGCGAACCAGATCAGCAGCTTGGTCGCGAGCGGGAGCTGGCCGCCGAGGGAGTCGAGCAGCGTCTTGATGCGCGGCAGCAGGAAGAGGACGAAGAACGTGACGACGAACAGGGCGACGACGCAGATGAAGCTCGGGTAGGCCAGCGCCGCCACGATCTTGCGGCGGAACTCGCGCTGCTCGGTGGCGTGCGTGATCAGGCGCTCGATGACGTCGAGGATGTTGCCGGTCGCCTCGCCCGCGGCGATGAGGTTGATCGTCTGCCCGTCGAAGACGCGCGGGTAGGCGGCCATCGCGGCGGAGAGGTTCTGGCCTTCGCCGAGGCGGGACCAGAGGCCGGAGCAGAGCGTGCGCAGCGGCCCCTTCTGGGTGCGGTTGGCGAGCATGCGCAGGGCCTCGCCCGCGGACATGCCGCTGCGGACGAGGTCGGCGATGGACTCGAGGAACGGCAGCAGCTGCTCGGCCGTCGGCTCGGGATCGGGTCCCGCGCCGCTCCCGGCCCGGGTGTCGCGCTGGGCGCGGCCGGCCGCGCCGCTCTCCGTGACCGCCAGCGGTCGCAGCCCGCGGGCCTGCAGGCGCCGGAGCGCCTCGCGGCGGTTCGGCGCCTGGATCACGCCGTCGGCCGCCGCCCCTTGCGCGTCGCGGGCGCTGTAGTTGAAGGCGGGCATCGCGCGTTACTCGTTGGAGCTCAGGTTGCGCACCAGCTCGTCCAGGGAGGTCAGGCCCGCCGTCACCTTCAGCCAGCCGGCGCGGGCGAGCGGGCGCATGCCCTGCTCGATCGCCTTGTCGGTCAGCTCGCGGTTGGAGACGCGGCCGACGATGAGGTCGTGCAGCGGCTTCGGGTGGAAGATCTCGAACACGCCGACGCGACCGCGGTAGCCGGTGTTGCGGCACTTGCGGCAGCCGACGGGCTGGCGGAGGGTCTTGACGCCCGCGAGCTCCGGCGCGCCCATGCCGAGCGCCTCGAGGGCGGGCAGGACGCGGGCGGGGTCGACGGGGACGGCCTTGGCGCAGTCCGGGCAGAGCCGGCGCACGAGGCGCTGCGCGATGACGAGCTCGACGGCGGAGGCCACGAGGAAGGGCTCGACGCCCATGTCGACGAGGCGGGTGATGGCGCCGGGCGCGTCGTTGGTGTGGAGCGTCGAGAAGACCAGGTGGCCCGTGAGGGAGGCGCGGATGGAGATCTCGGCCGTCTCCAGGTCGCGGATCTCGCCGACCATGATGACGTCCGGGTCCTGGCGCAGCGTGCTGCGGAGCGCGTTGGCGAAGGTCAGGCCGATCTCGGCCTTGGTCTGCACCTGGTTGGCGCCCGGGACCTCGTACTCGATCGGGTCCTCGATGGTGACGATGCGCAGCTCGGGCGAGTTGATCTCGCGGAGGAAGGCGTTGAGCGAGGTCGACTTGCCGGAGCCGGTCGGGCCGGTCACGAGGATGATGCCGTGCGGGTAGTCGAGGACCTTGCGGACGAGCGTCTGCTCCTCGGCGGTCATGCCGATGCGATCCATGTCGTAGGCCTCCTTGCGCTGGTTGAGCAGGCGCAGCGAGACGGACTCGGCGTAGATCGTCGGGATGGTGGAGACGCGGATATCGAGGACGTTCTTGCCGTCGCGGAAGTTGATGCGGCCGTCCTGCGGGAGGCGACGCTCGGAGATGTTGAGGCGCGCCATGATCTTCAGGCGCGAGATGATGGCGTCCTGGAAGCGCGCGAGGTTCTCCGGCAGCGGCACGGCGACCAGCAGGCCGTCGATGCGGTAGCGGATGCGGAGGTGGCCCTCCTGCGGCTCGAAGTGCACGTCCGTCGCGCCCTCGGCCACGCCCTGCGAGAGGACGTCGGTGACGAAGCGCACGACCGCCGCGTCCTGGTCGGCCTCGCCGTCGGTCGGCTGCTCGACCTGGGCGGGCAGGTCCTGCCCCTCGTCGTCGAGGCTGCCGGAACCCACGCCGTAGTTCTCGTTGATCAGCTGGGCCACGCGCTCGGGCGGCGCGAGGAACCACTTGGGGCGACGCGGGGTGAAGGTCGCGACCCAGTCCATCGTGGCGGCGTCCGGCGGCAGCGCCGTGACGAGGTTGAGGCGGCCCTCGGGGGCGCCGGCGAGGATCGTCGGGACGACCTGGGCCTCCGCCGCGATGCGCGCCGGCAGGACCTTGAGGCCCTCGGCGTCGATGGCGGGCTCCTCGAGCACCTCGAGGCCGGTCAGGCGGGCGAGCTCGGCCAGCAGCGCGGCCTCGTCGAGGTTGAGCGCCTGGGCGAGAAGCTTGAAGCGGGCCTCGCGCGGGGCCTCCGCGAACGCGGCGCGCGCCTCGTCGCCGAGCCGTTCGGCCAAGGCGCGGGGCAAGCCGTGCTGGTCAATCGTCACCATGGTCACTTCGCCTCGGCGGCCGGCGCGTAGGGCGGGATGGTCTTGTCGATCACCTTGCGGACGTCCTCCTTCATCGGGGAGGCGTCGATGCGGCTGAGCGCGTCGAGGTTGTCCACCGCCGAGTTGTTGAGGACGACGGGCCGCAGGAAGATGACGAGCTCGGTGCGCTGGTCGTTGTCCTTCGAGCTGCCGAGCAGGTCGCCGAGGAACGGGATCGGGCCGAGGCGGTTGGTCTGCTTGGTCTGCTGGCGGCGCTGCAGGCCGCCGAGGACGACGACCTCGCCGCTGCGGGCGCTGACGAACGAGTCGGTTTGGCGGCGGCCGATGATCGGCTGCTGGTTCCCATCCAGGGTGACCTCGCCGAGGATGTCCTCGACCTGCTGCGTCACCTGGAGCTGGACGGAGCCGTCCTTGCCGATGAGCGGCAGGACCTTGAGGCTGATGCCGATGTCGCGCTGCGAGACGGTGGAGGTGACCTGCCCGGTGGTGGCGGCGGTGGTCGAGCCGGTGATGACCGGGCGGGACTCGCCGACGAAGATGGTGGCCTCCTTGTTGTGCGTGGTGGTCACGGCCGGCACGGAGAGGATCTTCGTGTCGTTCTTGCGCGGGGAGGTGTTGAGGCTGATGAGGCCCGTGAGGTTGCCGTCCGCGGTGACGGCGGCCTGGCCGACGCCGCCGAGCCCGGCGACGGAGCCGCCGACGATGGCCCCATTGACGGAAGTCAGGCGGCCGTTGGTGACCGTCGCGCCCAGCGCGGTGAAGCCGTTCTCGTCGTTGTCGGTGAGGGTGACCTCGGCGATGACGACCTCGACGCGGACCTGCGGGAGGACGATGTCGACCTTGTCGATCAGCTCATGGAGGAGGCGGAGGTCGTCCTTGGTGCCCGAGACCACGACCGAGTTGCTGCGGACGTCGGGGATGACGGTCACCATGTTGCTGAACTCGTCGGCGCCGTTCTGCTGCGTCGTGCCGGCGGCGGCCGCGCCGGCGGCCGGCGCGGCGGCGGGGGCGGGCGTGGTGACGCGGGCGGCGCCGGTGGTGGTCTTGTTGCCGGCGCGGGTCGCGGCGGTGGTCTGGCCCGTGATGAGCTGGGTGATGAGCGTGGCGACCTCGGTGGCGTTGGCGTGGCGCAGGAAGACCACGTCGGTCTTGGTGTTCGGGTCGGAGTTGGCGTCGAGCTGCTCGATCAGCTTGTCGAAGAACTCGTGCTGGTCGGCGGACCCCATCAGGATCACGCGGTTGGTGCGCTCGTCGGCGGTGAAGCTCGTGCCCGTGCTGAGGCGGAACGGCGAGGCGCCGGCCGCGGCGGGCGTGCGCAGGAGGGCGGTCAGCTTGTTGACCAGGTCGACGGCCATCGCGTGCTTGAGCGAGTAGATCTTGGTGACGATCACGTCGAGCTGCGGCTTGTCCAGCTGGGTGAGCAGCGTCTCGATCTTCTGCAGGTTGGCGATGGAGTCCGTGACGAGGACGGCGTTGTTGCGGCTGAAGAACACGGGCGGCGTGGCCAAGGTGGTGTTGAGCATGCCGGCGATCTGCGCGACGACCTCCTGGCCGTTGGCGTGCTTGAGGGTGAAGATCTTGGAGGCGACGCGGCCGCTCGGGGGCAGCGCCAGCGTGCTGCCGCTGAGGAGCGTCGGGGATTCGGCCTTGGCGGTGAGGTTCGGCACGACCTTCAGGAACTTGTCGCCCTGCTGGATGACGGCGACGCCGTTGAGGCTCAGGAGCGTCTCGATCGCGAGGAGGGCCTCGTCGCGCGTGGCCGTCGCCGGCAGGGAGAGCGTGTAAAGGTTGGCCGGCAAGGCCTGCGGGCGCAGGACGGTCTTGCCGGTCCAGCGCTGCAGCAGCTCGAGCACCTGGGCGACGGTCTCGTCGCGCAGCAGGACCGGGCCGACCTTATCGGAACCGAGGAGACCGGGCGCGGGCGTCGCCACCGGCGCGGCGACGACCACGGGGGCCGGGGCCGGCGCGGCGGCGGGGGCGGCCGGGGCTGGCGCGGCGGTCTGGCCGAGGAAAGTCAGCGGCAGGAAGAGGCCGGCGAAAGTGAGGCAGCAAACGGGGAGCAAAACCCGCGGCGCACGAGGGGACGAAAGACGATTCACTGGAGGGAGGGGGATGCTGGGATAACACCATTAAAAGGGATTTGTTCGAATTGTTTCCGCCCGTTTTACCGTTTTTTGACGATTAAAGGGGGCTAAACGAAGCCAGGCTCTCAAATAGGCCAAGGGGTGAACATAATTTCACCTTTTTCCTTGCTAAAATCGGTCGTTTTGGCCTACAAACTGCACCTACCCCGTATGCGCGACGACATCCCCGAATGGCTAGGCAAACCTCCGCTGCGCGGCACCGATGAATGGACGGCGTGGCTCGAGAAATGGCGCAACTACGCCCGGGCCGAGCTCCGCGACTCCGCCGCGGACGACCCGGATTTCGACTTCGGCCTCCTGACGACGGAGGAACGCTGGCGGGTCATCCTCCGCTTGGAGATCCAGCGCCAGATCGCCCAGGGGATCGCGGGCGACCGCGCGCCCATTCCTTCCGTCCGGCGCATCAGCGACCTGGCCCACGCCGGCGTGATCGCCTGGCTCGTCGGCCACTCCGTCAAATCGCAGATCCCGGACGAGCCTTTCCGCCGGGCGACCGAGTGGTCGGACCAGCGCATGACCCCGCGCCGCCGGAAGGTCGCGCACGCGGTCCGCTACGGCCTCCTCGCCG
>Ga0214919_10007487_pt1 | contig 14717 bp, 13 predicted proteins | sample LL1503_MetaG_FD_177994 | JGI IMG/M metagenome (GOLD analysis project Ga0214919, IMG submission 177994) | Freshwater microbial communities from Lake Lanier, Atlanta, Georgia, United States - LL-1503 | ecosystem: Environmental > Aquatic > Freshwater > Lake | place: USA: Georgia | collected... | reverse complement strand
TGGTATTTTTTTCAAGATCGGTTTGGTATTTGTGCAATAGTCGAGTTCTTTCATCCAAAATTGTCTTGTTGGATGCTTTTTTAAAATCTAATTCTTGCAACTTTTTGTTTAATTTTTGATTATTTTTTAAAACTTCAACTTGTTCTTGAATCGATTTCAATTCTAATTTATCTTTGACCATACAAGTTGCGATTTCACTCAACAATTTTTCAGTTTCTGCCAAACGCTGTACTCTTTTCTCATATTTGGAAATTGTCTTGCATATTTTTTCTTGTTTTTGTTTCAATTCTGTCAACGAAATATCATTTTGCTTTTCCCAATATTGAGCAACTTCTTGATAAATTTTTGTATTCTTGAAAAACACCAACATATCTTCATACTCTTTTTTTGCAGGATCCGATGCAAGCCTTTTTTTTAGTTCGAGCAGCTTTTGATTGTTTTCCTCTACCAACTTGAAATTTTTGGTATGAATATAATTTTGCTGCAAAGCTAAATATAATGTCAACTTCTTCTGAGTGGTCTCTTTTCGCTTAGCAAAATCAACTTTTTCTTGTTTTAAATGTTCCAATTTTTTGCGTAAAAATGAATTTATTTCTTCCACAGTAGAATGATTTTTAACATCTGCCCAATGTACGCTAATCTGTTGAGCCAACTTTTTCATTTTTTCTATAGAATCTTGCTCATTGCGTTCCCTCTCTTGTAATTCTTTTTCTTGTAGCGCCTGTTTTAAAATTGACGAGTTTTTTATACAAGCCTTACAATCTGGATTGATTTGCATTTTCCCAGTATCTTTGAGTTGTAGACGCAACGATTGAATTTTGCATTGGTGTTTTTCAAATTCGTGAAATAATTCTTGAAATTTGCTAATCATTTCTTCCAATTGTACAGGAACCTCGGGAGCGGTTTCCAAAAGTTTTTTTTCAAGCAAAGGAATATCTTGTTGAATCTTTATAATCTTGTCTGACAAATTCTCCCAATCCGCAACATTGACAAGAGACTTTTCAAAAGAAATCGAGGCGCATTCCAGGGTATTAATTTCCTTTTGAATTGCCTCTTTTCTCTCATTCCAAGTTTGAGCAATAATTTCAGAACGAGACAAAGTATCTTGGACTTTTATATAAAACTGTGTCCATTCTTTTTTTGTTTTTAGTGTCCACTCTTTCGCTTCTTCCGTATCCAATATTTGAACCGAATTTTCGTAATTGGCAATTTGATCATTCAACTTTTCCAAGTCTCGTTTTAAAGCATACAAATCATGCTTGGCAATATATTCCGCAAATTGAGTCTTTTCACCCTCAAGTTTATCAATGTTTGCAGTTTGTTCGGCTAGTTTTTGATTTGAGCTGGTCAAAGCTTGTTGTGCACTTTCAAGATTTTTGTACACTGAATTTTGTTGCAATTTTAACAAATTTTCACGCTCCATATCTAAATCTGCGGCTGTATTTTCCATCTCTGTCAACTCGGCAACAAGATTATCAATCAATTGAACTAAAGATTTGGCTTTTTCTTCCCATTCTTGAGTAGAAGATTCGCCAACTTTTTCTTTATAGACTTTTTCCTCCCCTTTGAAAGATTTGAGAATATCTTCTTTGGTCTTTCTGTATTTTTCAAACCAATCAAGTCCAAATAATGTATACAGAAACTCTTTTTTATCTTTTTGTGTATTCTCACGAAATGGTTTTTCTTTTTGTTGTAAACACACATTGGTAAACAAGAAGCTTTCCAAATTCCCCAGCAAAGATTCAATAATTTTGTCTGTTTTTTTCCGATGTTCTTCAGAACAATCAACCCAACAACTACCCTGCCATGTAAGCAATTGTTCTACAATTTTAATTTTTTCAGCCTTGGTTCGACTACAATTCTTTACAATCTTGTATCGTTGAGTTCCAACCTTGAAAATGAGTTCCCCAAAAGCCTTTTTTTCCAAATGATTGATAATTTCACGAGGAATGGTGTTTCCAGTAGTACCACGCGTAATTTTGCCAAACAATAGGAAAGCAAGAATATCAATAATGGTAGATTTACCAAACGAATTATGACCAAATATTCCAGTAATTGTATTAGCTTGCAGTTTTTTAAAATCAATTTTATTGTCTTTACCGTAACCAAACAAATAATCAAAATTAACTTGCTCAATCTCCCAATCCGTCGCCTCGTGAGTTTTTTGAAGTGTTACATTTTTACGAAACTCGGAGAGCAAATCCTGTATTAATTTTTCAACCACTGGAATAGGATTTCCGTCCAACTTTTCCAAAACAAAGGTACGAATCCAAAAAGGTTCATTGGTTGCATCGGGATGAAAGTCTAATTGTGATTTTATTATATTATTATTTTGTTTTGAGGTAGCAAATTTTTGCTGTAAGCGTGCATTTGGCATTACCTTTTTAAACATTTTGGTAAAATCGTGATTCAATTTTGAGTCTTGTGTCATATAAACACGCAAATTGCAATTCGGTTGCAAATATTTTGGTAAATCAGAACCATTTTTCCAGTCAAGAAACGGTACATTTGGATAATACAATAATTCCAAAGTTTCATCCTCCAAAACAGCTTCACAAAAACAATAAGGATTAGGGATGGCAATGAGTTCAGAAGATTTCGTTTCCAAATCCCAGCACAAGACACCATGATCAGGGTCGGTTTCTCCAAAATTTTGTGATATTAATGAACCCGAATACGCCATTGTTTTATCCGCATTCATATATTGATGTTTGTGAATGTCTCCGAGCAATACAAGTTCCAAACCAGGAAAGTCATCAACTTGTTTATCTCCCGTTTCGGAAGAATAGCCTATATTGTTTTTCCATCCGCAAATTTGACCGTGATAAAGACCAATACATCTTTTATTTTTAAAAAATGCAGCATGAGCAATCTTATCTCGGTCAATGTCCAACCATTCATCTGGGTTTTCTTGTAAAAGCGAATTTACAGCAAAAACGATATTTCCAAATGAATAATAACCAGAATCCTTTAGATAATACACATTCGGTGGAGTTCGTGCGTGCAAAATGGAAGTTATACTGTCCATCCGCTGTCTATTATTAAGTAGCGCGTCATGGTTACCAGCAATCAGGATTGTAGGTGCAATTGAACCCAACTCGTGCAAAAAAGAATAACTCATCAAAATACACTCAGGAGTCAAATCAATTTTATTGTGCAGTAGATCACCCGTTATTACAATAACAGAATTGGATACTTTGTCGTGATTTTTAATAATAGAGTATAATTGTTCAAAAACAGTATTGTATTCTTCCTTTCTAGAGTTCAATCGAATATGAATATCAGAAATGTGAAAGATAAAGCCAAACTTTCCGTGTGACTGAATAACATTCATTTTATTGGAATGAAATGACAACTAAATGACATCAATTTTTTGATTAATTGCTCTTTAATAAAGCAAACATGTATTATGATGAATTAACTGGTGTATATTTTTCTTCTCCCAACTTTTTAATTCGTTTACCCAATTGCTTCAAAACAATCATAGGAGAATATTTAGGTCTATTACTAACAATTGCAGAGATGGAATATTTGAGAAAAGAAGCAACTGATTGTTATAAACAAGCAGAAAAATATGCTGAAAAGGGAGACCGGTCCATGGTAGAATGTCTTGTTTGTCAAATTCAATATATTCAAAAGAAGGTGAATGTTGAATTAGGTTCCTTGGATTTTGAAATCAATCTTGAAAAAGAACACCAACAAATTTTAAATAGTATAGAGGGATTTTTTATTAATTTGGAATTGGCAGTCGAATCTGACAACAATTCAGAGATTGATTGGTATTCAGATTTTATTGTAAAATATTCTGCCAAACTTGATTTAGATTTTACAGAAAGATTAAACACTACAAAAATTAAAAAGAAGAATTGCCAAGAAAATGGTCAAAAATTTGTTGAAAAGGCAAAAAAATATGCAGAAAAAGGTGATGAATTACTAATGTCCTATTTTATCAATAAAGCCAAGAGTTTCCAAATTGAAGTACCACAAATAGAAGTAAATAAAGACGCCGAATCAAAATTCATTCAAAATGAAATACAAACCACTTTTGAATTTGCAATAAAAAATGCAAAAAAAGGAGATAAAAGTGCAATGAAATATAATATAAAATCTATAAACAACTATGCTAAACAAAGCAATACTAATGTAAAGCATTTAATTGATTCAATTGTAGATACTTATGATGAATTCAAATACAGCAAGTCCTACTAAAATCAAGTTTGGTTGAAAATTGATTTTTTTTATTTTGTGCTTGTGCTGTTTAAGCTTCGCTCTCGGTCTCGGCGTCCAACTCTTCTACTTCCTCATCCGCAACTTCCTCGGAAACAGGTGCTACGGGAACAGGAGCAAGGCTTGGCTTTTTCTTGCGATAATCATTGCTCAAGAGTCTCTTGCCTTGTTTAATTACACGAACAATGGCCTCGTAGAGCTTAATTTGAAGAGTCACCTTATCTCCCAAAAAGATGCTCTCAATTTTAATAGCACCAGTGATATAACACTTCTTATTGAGAATGTTCAATGGACTAACCTCCAAATTGGAATTCTCGTCAATAAAAAGAGTCGAAATCTTTTGCTCCTTCTTGTTGTAAATTAGCTTGGTGTATAAAATGGGAGATTTCTTCTCCTCTACACCTTCAGTCTTCTTAAAAGACAAGGGGCTGAATCGTTTCGTGTCTACATTATCGTCAATATATTTTTGAACTTGATCTTGACTCATTTCGATAATTTTTTGCAAGACATCGATAAACTGATTCTCCTCTGAAGTAGGCTCCTTCTTCTTCCATAGGCTAATTGGCATAATGTAACCACTTACATTACCAGAAGCATCGCGTAGCTCCTGAATACCAAAGCTGAACAGATTTTTGGGGGCCGAGAATACCAAGTCTCCGAAAGTACCATCCTTATTCTTCACGCAAATCTTAATCTTGCGAAAGACATTTGTGCTGTCACTAAGGTTGATAGTTTCAGGCTTGTAGAATATAATCGAGTTATTGTCGAATTTAGAGAAATCAGATAACTGTGTATCAAACATTTTTATTTACTTTATTAATAATAATCAAATACTTAAATCATTTTTTAGATTTTTTGAAATTTTTATTTTTGTTTTGATTTAAAAAAATAAATGCATTTTATACAAAATGTACCAAAGAAAAAAAATTATTCAAGAATATGAAAGACAGGCATCTCTTCGCAAAGGTTGGGAAATTTTGCGTGATGTTGTTGGATTAATTAGTATTAGCAAGGTTAAAAAAGATCCTACTCTTTTGGATGATTTTGAAGCAACTCTAATAGGCAAATTACGAGAAAATGGTATTAGAGACCATAAGGCGATTAATTTATATAAACAAAATGCAAGTCACATGAAACGCAAAAAGTGCTATGAGCATGGCTTGACCACTCTATGGCTTTTAGCTATAAAGAGAGCTTAAAAAAAGTAAAAAAATGATTTTTAAATTGACAAGAATTTAAAACGATTAAATGAAGCAGTCTAAATCTTGTAATAATTTGTTGCCATCACCTAATGTCTTTAAAAAAGAAAATGGATGGGTTAACAAGTTTACATTAGATGTTGAATATGATATTGCATTTTCCTATAATTTATTTGACCCGCAAAATACAACTTTATTCAAGTTCGCAACCAATCAAAAAATCTTTATTGTCATCGATTATACTGTTTATACACTATATCAAATTCAAATATACAAATATTTAGAATACTATAAATTAAATGCTCATTTTGTCCTTTTGAAAGGGGAAGAAGTAAATAAAAGATGGGAGGCGGTACAAAAAATATTGGAACAATGTTGTGTCTACGGTTTGAATCGCCGTGAACCAATTATTGGAATTGGTGGTGGTGTCATTCTTGATATTGTTGGTATGGCGGCAACTTTGTACCGAAGAGGTGTCCCCTTTATTCGAATTCCAACGACATTACTGGCAATTGTTGATGCATCAGTGGGTGTCAAAAATGGTGTTGATTTCCTAGGGTTTAAAAATAGAATCGGATCTTTTTATGCGCCTCACAGTGTTTATATTGATTTGAAATTTCTATCTACAGTGGACGAAAGAAATATCATCAATGGAATAGGAGAAATAATGAAACTAGCTCTCGTTCGCTCGAATCATTTGTTTTTAATGTTGGAAAAATATGGAAAAGAACTTGTCCAAACAAAATTTAATATTCCACAAGGTAGAGACATTATAAACACATCCATTCAAATAATGTTGGAAGAACTTGGACCAAATCTTTGGGAACAAAAATTGGAACGATGTGTCGACTTTGGTCATACCTTTTCCAAGATTATAGAAATGATTCCAAATATTGATATTATGCATGGGGAAGCAGTCAATATGGATGGCTTTTTGTGCTGCATGATTTCAAGAAATCGAGGATATATTTCAGAAAATGATTTCCAACGAATCGGTGCAGTGATGAAAGATATTGGACTGGCAACAGAGATTCCTGAACAAGCAAAAGCTATTTTAGCAACTGCATTACAGGATGCCGTAGAACATCGAAATGGAAAGCAAAGAATTCCACTGATTACTGGTATAGGCTCTTATATAATCGTAAATGATATAAGACGCGAAGAATTGTGTTGCTAAACTTTCATACTCCGAAAGAACAAGGGTGGTACTAACGATAATAAAATCATGGCTGGATACGAAAAAGGCATTTTTGGAGAATAGTCTCTAATTTTAAGTTCAGGATACGACTTCCAAGCATTTAAATGATGATCAGAATGAAAGGTCAATTTGAATAATAATATACTGCTCCAATAATACGGAGCATCCCAAGAATGCGATTCATAAACTTTTTCATCAGGTTTTCGAACAAGTCCATAATGTTCCAAATAATTAATCATTTCCAAAAAAATAATGGAAACAATGCAAGATTTTAAATGAAATAATGCTGCTTGCTTACCCAAAAACAGCAATATTGCAAAATTTATAATAAAAGTTTTATGCAAGGATTTTAAAAAGCTGTTTGAATCGTGCAAATAGGCTTGTTTTACAGTTCCCGCAATGCATCGTGGTACAAATTCATAGACAGACATTCCCTTGGGAGCGGTTGCTGGGTCGTTGGGTAATCCAACATTTTTATGATGATGGAATAAATGCTGCGTCTCCCAAAAACCATAACCTGTAAATTCCAAAAGTCTTCGACCTGTCCATCGATGATAATCTTGTGGTTTATGAATAAGTTCGTGAGCTACATTGATTCCCAATCCCATCATTAAACTCATGCACATTACATCATGCAACGAAAATTGTCTCGTTAAAACAAACAATAAAAACATTCCAATTTCCAATGGATACCACAAGTGAAGTAAAATATCATCGGTGTTTGTCTTTTTTCGCGCATCTAAAAAACGAATCGGTAGAGGTATTAAAATTTCCAACAAAGGAATAATAATAAATACAAGGTATAACAGATTTATAGAAGTTTTATTTAAAATCCAATAATAACTAGCTAAAACGGGTAGTATACTAATCCAGTATATATTCATTTTATATTATCGTCATAATCTTTATATTGCTTTTTTTTAGACAAATTTAAAGAAGTTTGTCTATAATTAAAAAAAATCATGATTTGGTTACTCTTAATACTTTGTCTAGCTGTGCTTATTCTAATTTGGTATTTGAGCACAAAACAAAAGTCTAAAAATAATTTGGTTCTTGAAAAAAAAAGTGATTATCTAACTATATGCGACAATTCTAAACCTTATAATGAACCGGTACTTTATAAAGATTTTTTATCTCATGAAGAATGTAAACTTTTAATTAAACTTGCTCTTGAAAAGGGTCTCGAAGCTTCCAAAGTAATGGATGATAAAAAAAGTGAAACACGGACAAGTCAAACTTGCTGGCTATCCGATGGTGATCATCCATTCTTGTATCAGTTTTTTGTACGCGTGCAAGATTTGTTGGGCGTACAAAAATCAAATTTCGAACAGCTTCAAGTTGTAAAATATAAACCCAATGGATATTTTAGAGGTCATTATGACCAATGTTTAATGAATGAAGATTATTGTAAAGAAGAATTAAAGAAATTTGGAGGCAAGCCGCGTGACAAGACATTCATGATTTATTTGAATGATCCAAACTCGTACCAAGGAGGAGAAACATCATTTCAAGTACTTGGAAAATCTTTTAAAGAATCGATCGGAACAGCGCTACTTTTTGAAAACTTGGATGCCACCAAACAATATGTTCACCCAAAAGCTTATCATCAAGGTTCTGATGTTTTGAGCGGTGAAAAATGGATTTGTAATTTATGGATTCGAAGTTGATTTTTTATTTTAATCACAATAAAATGTTTGCTTTTTGGCTATTATTTTGTATTATTTTATTAACAATTGCGATTATTTTGGCAATTGTTTTATCCATTTCATCGTATAATGTACCAAAAGTCGTTTATACTTTTTGGGATAATATAGAAAAGGATAAAGTTATAAACGCAATTGTTGCAACACAAGAAAGAAATCTACCACGCGAATGGAAACTGAAAATTATTTCACAGAAAAATGTGCATCAATATGTCGATGCACAAGCTTTGGAAAGATGGAAGGATGAAAGTCCTACAAGATTTTCAGATTTTTTAAGACTGTATTTATTAAGTAAAAATGGAGGTGTATGGATGGACTCTGGTATTATATTACTTGACGGAAGCTTTTTAGATGATTATTATCATGAAATGATGAAAACTAGATCCGATATTTTACTTTATGAATTTAAAGCTTTATCATTGGAGAATCAGTTATATTTGGAGAATTGGTTCTTCATGTCTCCAAAAAATAGCAAATTTATGAGTGCTTTTTATAGAGAATTTGAATTATCTCGTTCGATGGGATTTTTAAAATATAAAAATCAAATTTTAACACCTTTGATTTCCTCAAAAAATTTAAGATTGCAGAATGAAGATACCTATCATATGCAACATGGAATTATTCCTTATCTACTAAAAAAAAATCATTACAAAGTAATTATTAAAGATGCCGAAGAGAGTATGTTCATGGCGCAAAATAAGTCAGGATGGGATCACGACAAATTGATCAACTTTATCGTGGAAAATAATGATTGGACAGGTTACTACGCGATCAAATTAACAGGAGCGAATCGAGAAGGCATCGATTCATGTAAAGAGCGATTTATTACCAAAATGCAATCGCTTTAAAGATTATCGAAAATCGTGTACAAGTTTGGGTTTAATGAATGAACCAAGTCGGAATTGTGTATTTTATTTTTATATTCATCGTAAACACGGTGGTATCTTTCCAATGCTTCATTGGCATTTTTTACAGATTTTCCATGGTTTTTTGCTGGTTTATTCAGAGCTTGATTAAAATCATCCAAGTTAACTTGGGTAAAACCAATTTTATTTAGTTTGTCATTCAAATAATTCAACCCATCATCTGATATTAATTTATAATAATTAATTATAACAACATTGGGAAGATTGGCAAGTTTCAAATACATTTCATAATATAAATTATAGACCTCAATTGCATTTTTGTAAATTTTTCCCTTGTACGAAACTTGACCATATATATTATTTTCCAAAAATTTAAGATCATAGGAAGCCTTTTGTAAACTATAAATCCAATTATAAATTGGTTTATACATTATAATGTATTTTTTATTCTCATCTTGAACTTGATTATTCAAAGTAGAAAAATTGATTTCATGTTTGTACATGAAATCAATTTTATAGGATTGGGTGTTTTTTGACAATAATGAATACATTAAATTGGTACCGGTATTAAATGGTCCTAAAACTTGTAAGAATTTGGAATAATTTTGTTCACCGCCATTTAAATTTATAACTTTTGACCGTTCTAGATTTCTACGAAGACGTGGCATTTCTATTATATCAAAATAAAATAAAAATTACTTGAAATAACCAGACATTGTTCCTCCACCTGTTGATTGTCGTGCCGTTGTATTGATGGGAGCAATTCTTTGTTGCCATTCTCTATTACTGTTCTTGTGCATTAATCTTTGTTGTAGCTCAGTTCTAAATTGTAGTTGATTATCTACATAATTTTTATTGGCATATTGTCTCAAGGGTTCACCTTCCAATGGTGTTTGATGTGCAGTTCCGACATGAGAAAATCCACCATAAATATCTAGATTGTTACGAGTAATATAATTAGATTGTGTTTGTTGATCAATATCATCATAGTAAAATCGCGGTTGTCCAGTAACTGGTTCAATATAAGATCTATACGATGTTCCGTATCCGGTCAAGCGTGGGTCATAAATTTCATTACGAAGGGGTGCGCCATAATTTTCACTATGATAAGGAGGAATGGGTGCTTGTTGAACAAGGGAGGGGTCGTGTTCTACAAATCGATAGGTACCATCTTTTTGCATCGATGAAGTGGTTGGCAGAAAAGGTTGACTAAAAGAGATTCCCAAGTTGGATTGACTTGCATAAGGTTGATTCACTTGTGATTCAGTATAAATTCCTGGTTGCAAGGGAATGGAATACAAATTTCTATTATATTCCGCCATGTTACTTCTTTTTTGACATTCAGAAGCATTGTAATTGATAGGTAAATTGTATTTTAATTGATCAGGGTCATATCCACAAGTTTTATCGACAGAAGGAAATGGACTATCGTTATACCCATCTTGATTATAATAAGCTTGCTTTACCTGATAACCAGTGTAGCTTTTTTCGTCAGGAGGAGCATAATTCTCACGAACGCTGTTTGCTCCATAAAAATTATTAATATTTACATGGCTGGGTTTGTGAAAATTTCGATAATCCTGGAAATCTTTCTTGTATTGAGGTACAGGTCTTTGCGGAACCATTTCAGGTTCAAAATTCTGTTTTGCATAAAGTTCTGTAACTTTTGGTGCTTTTTGTTGCGGGCAAGGTTGTGTTACATAACCATTTTGCCAAAATTCTTGTCTCTTTTGATCATTAATTCCCATTGGAATAATAAAATCATTCGGTTGCCACGCCTCAAAATCATAGATAGGATTGGGTATGATTGGTTGAACCAAAGTCCGAGGATTTGGAGGACCCGCATAGGATTGATTTTCACCATAACCAAATGCCAAGGGAACCTGTTGATCTTTCCAAGTAAGTGAAACTTGTGGATCCACAATTTGAATATTATTATCATTCACGTTGATAGGCAACGGAGGATAGGAATTCTCTACAGGTGTAGTAAATTCACGTGGTTGACCCACAAGTGGTCCAAAAGTAAATTCGTTAGTATAACTGTTTTGAGGAACGGTGGGCGCCGGGACTAAAACTGTTTCAACCTTTCCATAATGCTCTATAAAATTCTCTTTATCGCCATAGGATTTAACAAGGTAAAATGTTCCTATAATAATTAATAGAGATATCGCTAAAAACAATACATCATAAGAAATATTGGCAAAAAGCATTAATAAAAAGATTAAAAGGACGATTCGAGTCATACAGTTCATTTGTTCTTCGATGCCCATCTGATTGGTCGGGATGATATAAAATGAATGGAATAAATAAGTAATATCCTCGATCCAAAACTTGGTCATTTGTTTAATAAATTTTTTTTTTTATACCAAAAACTGTCGTCATTATTTTAAATGGTTTCAATTACTTTTCGCAAAGTTGAATTTTTACTCAATTTTTTATATTGATTAATGATATAATGGTAAAATTATTTACAATTGTTAAAGATGAATGCGACATAGTAAGAGAATGGATTATATATCATGGCTGCATGTTTGGATGGAAGAATATTTATATTATCGATAATTATTCTACGGACGGCACATATGAAATAATACAAGAATTTAAAGATTTAATTAACATTTATCAAGAGTCAGACTATAAAAGAAAAGGAGAATATATGACTAATTTGATTAATCAACATTGTAATGGAAATCAAACTATGGCATTTCCATTAGATATAGATGAGTTTATAGTATATTATGATAAAAGTACTAGAGAAGTAAGTGTTGACAAGTCACTAATAAATAACTATATTAATCACTTACCTCGTTCCAGAGTATATAAAGCTAATTATTTAATACCAATTTTAAGAAATGCAAATGGTCACAATAATGCTTGTAAAGAATTAGATTTTTCAACTTATGGTGATTGGGGAAGTATGGCAAAATCTTTTATTGATAGAAGATATTTTAAAGGTGTCATGGATCACGGTAACCATTTAAATTGTAATGATTATCATTTAACCAATATAGTACTTGTACACTATCATCATAGAAATATAGAACAAATTAAGAAAAAGATATTAAATAATGTAGTAGGTCTTGGACATAATATCCATAACCTTTCAAAAATAATAAAAGATAATCCAAATTGTCCAGGTTCTCATCATGTGCATAATTTAATTCAAATTAACGAAAATACATATAAATTACCCTATGAGGAAAATCCAGATATGAATAATTGTATTTCAATAGTACCTTTAAAAGAAAGAATTATAGGAGGTTTTTATTAATTTAATATAATATTTTTACACTAATAGAGAATGATTCTTGCAAAATTGTTTTATTCGCAAACCTATCAATATTATAGAAATCATGAATGGCCTTTATGCTCATCATTATCTTCTAGTCCTACTTTGCTAAATATTGCATTTCCGGATCACAATATAGTATATTACTTGGCTAGTTTTCATTCAAGTGATACAATAACTTTAAAAGGAATTATACCTCCGAATATTTACTTTTGGAGCCTTACTTTGTATGATATCGATGGAAGTATCGTTAATTTTATAGATGACGCCAAAATAAAAAATTCCTATACAATACAAATTCATTCATCGTTTCAAAATGATTGGCCGCAGGATAATGTCTATAAAATGAAAGCACCGCTTGGCTACTATTGTGCAATTTTGAGATTTGGAAAATGTTACACAACACCAAATATTTATCCTGATTATTTACCAAAGATTTCTGGTGTTTTAGTAAAAATAGTGACTTTTATGCAACAAGTTGAAAATTCTTTAAAATTGGAAAAATTGTTGTCTCCAATACTAAAAAACAGGCTCAAATTTTCGGAAACAAATATGTATCAATTTTTTATTCCAAGTATCGAACGAATTAATAAAATATTTTGTAATCCATTTAGCAAATACATGATTGTTGCATTGAAAAATCAATGTTTAAAAGTATCTGGTGTTTTGCAAAAAAATATAAATGTTCGATTTGTTTCCTACATGACTGCAAATTGCTCCACTACCGCAACTGATAATTCAATAGAATTTTCAAATTTTATTTTAAATCAAGAAAACGAATACACTCTATATGCTGCTTTTGATTTACAAACTGCTATGGAACACGGATATGATTCTTCCTTTCATAATTTGATATTGTGGAAACCTACTAATACTATTCCAATTTTAGTTTATAGAGTTGTATTAAGTGATCCGGATATTTTTATTGTACCAGAATTAATTGTGAAGCAATTTTAAAAACACAACATGCCTTGCCAATTTATTTTATCAAACAAAGTTCTAGACGATTTCTAATCTACCCATATTACAGTTCTCCCAATGGATACCTCCATAAATACGAGACATACCTGCCTGATTTGCTAATTCATTCCAACTTGTAAAACTGTTGAATACAGGTGCAGTGGGATAATTTACATTTACTTGACTACAACCCGGAGTCATGCAAATTTGATCAATGCAAGTAGGGCGATTTATATTATTAAATACATAAGACCACAAATGAAAATAATCTGGGGATACAAAAACTCCAAATAAAGGAATAACATCCGACTTGAATATCAACTGGAAAAATACCGCACAAGCCATACTAAATGCTGAATGCCCGGAAACATAATCTGCAAAACCAGGTGTAAACATTACAGACTCTTGTCAAGGTAACCATTGTGCGCCATTCCCAATTTGTTCTTTATAGGGGTTTATAATTTGTTGATTGAAATATTTTTGACCAACTCCTTGAATAGGGCGCTTTTGTAAATACTTTACTTTGACTGCCCATGCTGCTACACCTGCGTGTAGTAAATTAAAACAAATACCACCAATTAGAGCAACAGATTCCTTTAATGGATAACTTTTGACGAATCCCAATAAAATTATCCATTTGGTGGTAATAATTTTTTAGGGGATTCGTCCAAATTTCAGCCTTTAACTTTTGTTCATTTGATAAATAGGTAGAAATATCTACTTGGTTGTCTACTTGTTGGTCAAACACTTCCTTGGATGGATAATTATCGCTAATGAGGAAATTACATTGATTTAAATATTCCATCTTTCTTAGCTCCTGGAAGGGTTTATAGACATCCCGTTTTTGGTAATATGACACCCGAATTTATCGAAATTTTTCCTAAAACAGGCCATGCCGAAAAAGGTTTTTTGTGAGCTACTGGATAACAAAGATTTGCCAGATTGATAATAACCTATTCTAAATTACAAATTAATTTAGAATTATGATATGCAAGGTCCAGAAAATAATTTCTAATTTTTTTTTTTAAACTAAAAGAATGCAACAGCAGCAGCAAAAGCAGCAAAAGCAGCAACAGCAACAGCAGCAACAGCAGCAACAGCAAGAGCAGCAACAGCAGCAGCAACAGCAACAGCAACAGCAACAGCAGCAACAACAACAGCAGCAACAGCAGCAACAACAACAACAGCAAGGTTATATCGATCAAGCACAATTTATTGCAGATGAAAAACAGCGTTTAGAATTTATCAAAACAATCCCCATTCCACATGCAAAAT
>Ga0214919_10007486_pt1 | contig 14718 bp, 16 predicted proteins | sample LL1503_MetaG_FD_177994 | JGI IMG/M metagenome (GOLD analysis project Ga0214919, IMG submission 177994) | Freshwater microbial communities from Lake Lanier, Atlanta, Georgia, United States - LL-1503 | ecosystem: Environmental > Aquatic > Freshwater > Lake | place: USA: Georgia | collected... | reverse complement strand
GCCACTAGTTCCTCCATGCGGTGACCAACGATCCGCTCACGATTGCAACGTGATTTTGACTGTTGTAAAGATTGAAGTATAATGTTGTTGTGAAGCGTCGTAGACATGGTCAGGACAAGTTACTCAAGGATCAGTGTGAGGTTTGTGGGTATGACCGGTCTGCGGCGTTGAACGTTCATCACATCATTCCGCAGTGCGACCCTAGGTGTACGAACGACAACGAGAATTTGGCGGTATTGTGTCATTCGTGCCATGACCTGGTACATGCCGGTGAGATCACGATAATAGGTGTGTATTCATCTACGGCCGGCAGAAAATTGTTTTGGTTTAGGAAGGGGGAAACCCCGCCCTTTGAAAAAGAATTTTGGTTGGTCAAGGAGAATCCGTTGGTGATGCGTGGTAAGCGAGTTTCTTCCCGGGATTGATACATAAAGATATGTCTTTATCGTTGTTGCGTAAGTACATCCGTGAGCAAGTAGAAGCAAAGCTGGATTATCGTGAGACCCAAGCTAGGATGCGAGAGATCATTGCCAACATGAAATCGAAGCAGTCGGCCGTATTGTCCGCGCTCGAAGAACTGCAGGGCGTGTTAAATTCCAACGATGTATTACGTGGATATATTGAGAATATTCCGACAGGGTTTAAAACCAGCCCTTATGTAGAAAAGTTGAACAAGAAATTGGTGAGCAAGGGGTTGACCCAGAATCTTGTCAATATGTTGTACAGTCCGAAGAAGGTAGCACGAGATTGGTATCCTAATCTGATAAAAATGGCGGTTGATCATGAGGAAGGGTATCGCATGCGGACCCTTAGGGATCCAGGCTCTGCTTTGTCTAATATCGAGCTGTATGGTCGTGAAGTGGACAGCATTGTTCGTTTGCCTCAGATTGTAAATGAATTTTACGAAGAGGTGGTGTTGCCGTTGGAGGCCAAAAAAGAAAAGTTTGATTTTGATGAGCCTGAGGGTGGTGAGTTGGGGAAGATAGCGTTTGGTGAGGAGAGGTTGGATGATGTTCCTTTTGAGAAGGACACCCGTGAAGAGAGAGACTTGTATGACGGGTTTGTGGAGCAGATTTTTAGGAACGAGAAATTGAATTCTTCTCAGATAGCTGTCGTGAAGAAGTTGTTGCGTGACAAGAAGTATCCTAAGTTTTTTAAAGAGCCTAATGTTGATGTCTTGTATCGTGGGATAGCTGTGACGGAGGATTGGCTGGAGAAGAAGTTGGATTTTTCTCCTGAGGACAGTGGGGTTTCTTCCGAAGGATATGTGGATGATGGACGGATGTCGTCGTGGACTGTGGATGAGCTCACTGCGGAAAAGTTTGCTAAAGATTCTGTGGGACGAACTTTGAACAGTTGGGTGGTGGTATTGAAGACCCATGTGTCTAAGAATCCTGGATGTTTTCTTGATTTGACGGATGGAATTTACGCTCTGGATAGGTTCGTTGGAAAGCAGAGCGAGCGAGAAGTCTTTGGATTTGGACCGATTGAAGTTGAGTCTTTTGAGTGGAAGAAGGCAAAGTGAGCGTCCGAGTTTTTGTGACGCCGCCTTGTTGGATGGCCGCAATTTTTCATTTCAATAAAATTTGATAAATTCGTAATTGAATTTGTTGACAAATTGATAAGTATTTGCAGGAGGTGGTTTATGACTCCTGTTCTCAAGCCTACTTCAGTTGGTGCAGCGTTATTTCGTATTAAGGCAGATTTGGTACAGTTATCGCTTTCCATCAAGGAGTGGCGGACTTTTGGCATGGGTGAAAAGGGTATTATACCGATATCTGTCATTCCTCTTGAGGTGAAGATAAATTCGGTGATCGCCGAGGTAGAAGAGATGATACGTCTTGTTTCCAAGATTAGTTGACCGGATATAATGTGGTCCTATGGGAACTAGTCTTCCGATATTGACACTTGACAAGCGAAGCTGTGGAGAGTGTTCCAAGTGTTGCGAGGGTTGGTTGGAGGGGGACGTCCATAATCATAGGATGTATCCAGGCGTCAATTGTTTCTTTTTGGAGAAGGGTGAGCGAGGTTGTACGATATACGATTCTCGTCCGCTCGATCCTTGTAGGAATTACAGGTGTGTTTGGTTGGACGAGGTCGATGGCATTCCGGCGTGGTTGAAACCAAATTTGTCAGACGTGATAATAACCAGGAAGTTACACGGTGGAGCTTCTGGCATAGTTTCTTACTACGAAGTGGTGGAGGCCGGCAAGAAGATGGATGTTTCTGTGTTGAATTGGTTGGTCCATTGGGCGCTGGACAAAAAGCTCAACGTCGTCTATACGATAGATGGTAGGTCCCACGTCTTAGGAGACCACGATTTTTTGGATCTGATGAAGATAAAGTCGGTCTGATGGAGATATATACAGATATGCGTAAACCATCCCCTAATCATTCTAGATTGACCTTGACAGAGTCTACCCTTCGTAGACTAATTCGACAAGAGATTGCAGAAACATTGTTCGAGGGCCCTGACGACGGCGAAGCAAAGGCCAAGGCTGGTTCTGCGACGGCTGGTGATGCCAAAGGTCAGTTGGACATCAAGAAGATGGCCGATGCTCTTGGATTGGATGCAGGCAAGCTGAAAACCTCTGTTAGCAATCTTCGTGGCGGCAAGCGCACCGCGACCGACGATAAAATCTTTGGTGATGTTTTTGCCAAGCTGTTGGACGCCAGTCCCGAAGACACAGTGAAGGCGATGACCATTTTGAAGAAGGTGTCGGCCGACGACAAAGATTCCGACAAAAAGTAGCAATATTCTTTATTGAATATTTGATTTATACATACAAATGTTGGCGACGTAGTATCTTAACATACGCTAGAGGGTATTGATGCCCCACAACAAGAGCGTTTGGAGAAATACAGATGACTACACGTAGAAACCGTAAGTATGTTCCTCAGAACCGTAACGCCGTGATCCGTACCCGTGAGACTCGTAATGGTAAGCTCCGCACAGAGACTTATCGTCGCGACGACAGTTCGCTCAGTGCCGCCGTCAGTACATGTCCGAAGACGGATGCGACGCAGATGTTTATTGATTTCCCGGGTGGTTCTGATCCTGTTCGGCTTGATGGCCGCGAGGCTCGTACGCTTTATCGCCTCCTTCAAAAGCATTATCGTTCGACAAACAAGACTTACTGACACCAACAAATTGTGGTTTTGGCCGATGTCTCTTTATGGGGTATCGGCCTTGACCCGTTGAGGGATCTAAAGATGTTAGAGATTACAGACAGAGAAGCTTTATTGATGTCTCAGGTTTTGTTTACAATTAGGACTTCTTCTCAGATATTGCTTAATTCGTATCTCCAAGAGGAAATTCTAGATCTTGTCGATAAACTGGATGAGCACATTGTGTCTGGTGGACAACTTGAAAATGCTGCTAGCATGAATAGCGCAGATCCTGTTGCTTCTGAGGATGAAGATGATGAGTCTGAAGAAGAAGAATATTTTTTCAACGTAGCTGATTTTGTTGAATTGGATTCTTTGAAGGTCACGGAAGGAAAAAACAAGCATATCTTGATTTTTGTTTCTGCTCCTAATGGAGAGCTGGACGTTGATCTTGATGATGGTGAAGAGTTGATTTGTTCGGTTAGTTCTGTGATTCGAGGGTCCGATTGGGTTCAGATCGAGACTAATGATGGTGTTTCTAGGAAGTTTGAGGTCAAGAAGTTCCCAGTTTCTTGGACTTCTACCTTTGAGTTAGGTATCAAAGTTAATGTTGAGGAGGAAGAATTATGAATCTGAGGTTAGATCCAAACCAATTTTTGGCGTTGTATAACGCTTTGTCTATACAGTTGTCTTCTACCGATTCTGATGTTCCGGGCTGGGAAGGAGTCGAGGAAGTAAAAAAGAGAATGGAAGAAATTATTCTAGACTCTCTTACGGCTACGGAAGTCTCCAAGGCACAGCCCCACTTTTCTAAGTGGGCCGATAAAGAGCAACAACGTATCCATCAATTAGAAGAAGATTTAAAAACAATTAGTTTAAATTCTTCTAATATCGATGAAATTGACGATGGTGTATACGCTCCTCCCCAAAAGAAGGTTGGTTTTAAAAAATAGGTTTATATAGTTGTTAGTATCTTTGAAAGCTGGAGAGCATACAAGTTGTCGATGTCTATTGATATGGACCTAGGATGCTGTACTAAGAAAGGGAAATATGTCAGCTACAACAGAAAAATTATTGGAAGACATCAAGCAGACTGAGGCTAATCTTTTTTCTTGTCAACAATCTGGAAATTCAGCAGGAGTTTTGCGTCTTACAGAAGAATTGACAGAGCTACGTTTGCGTTTGAATAAAGCCAATCAGGCTCTTAATGAGAATAAACAAGTTTTGAAGGGGTGATGTACAACATGCAAAAAGTAGACCTATACCAGCCTATTGTTACCGAAAAAGTTGGACCTCCTCCATTGACTCTTCGTGTAGGGGTGACGACGAGTAATGGGTATATCGAAGGAGGAACACCTTCTTCTTACATGAAGCCAGAGACTTATGTTTTGTTGTCTGCGCTACCTGAAGAGCTTCGTCAGAGGGTTGTTACGGCAGTTCAAGCGATTTTATCTTCAATGTAATACATAATTAGGCTCATGAAGCAGATTTATGGATATGAGCCGGCCTCCGCTCGCCGCGGGATGATGACCAATGCCGATGAAAAATCTTCTGAAGAAAAAATAGAAGATGGAGTCGATTTACAGGCTGAATCCCGCGTTCTTTTTTATTTGAAAGAATTAATTAAGGAACGTATCCGAGGAGTGATTATTGCCGGATTAAAAGTTTCTTCTTTGCAAGATATAGCTGACAGACACCCAGAATTTTATGAATTTTTAGAAAAAAATCATGGAGACATGCTGTCTGGTTGTACGGTTGCTCTACGTAATGTGGACAAAGTTTTGCCGGCCATCCCATATGTGCTTTTGCCAGATTCCTCCATGACTGTTGTTTATTGGAATCCAAAGACTTCATCGCCTGTTTATTCGCAGAGTGAAGAGATGGCACGATCTCTAGAGAGATTATCTCCGATTAACGAGATCATCAGATCTTGTGGTGACGGCAAATATTGTCTTTATACAAAGAAAAAAGACCCCAAGACCGGCCGCCGCCGTCGATTGGGCACACACGCCAGTAGGGCGTCCGCAGAACGTCAAGAGAGAGCGATAAAAGCTAGCGGTGGTTGAAATTGATTCGCATGTGATTGCATACTTATCTTTTAAGATAGGTCCGTCGCATGTCTAACTTCAATTCCACGTTGGCGCCTACACCGTTTGGGTTTTTTGATTCTGATTCTAGCTTTCAGGTGGAAGCAGACTCGATGGTTACTTTCGTCAAGCGCAAACTTGGTGACGATGTGCTGTCTGTAGAGTTGACCCGTAAAGAAATCTGGGCCTGCTTTGAGGAGTCTTGTTGCGAATATGCTCGTTTGATACACGAGACAAAAATACGTTCCGAGATAACAAACGTCCTTGGTCTTGCAACCGGTTCGAACGATTTGACCAATAAGTATGCCCAACGCACGTTGGAATATCTGCTTCGCATGTCAGAGCCCTACGCCAACGCTTCATTTGTTGGAGGCTCTTACGACGCCAAACTTGGTTACATAGATCTGGTTTCTGGCAAGCAAGACTACAAAATTTATTCCGACTTAAAGAACATAGAGACTAACGCTGTCATTTACGAAGAGATGTCCGGATCCAAGGGCAAGCTGAAGATCGTCGAAATATTCCATTTTGAACCTTTGGCGGCGCAGCAGTTCCTGCTCAACGCTTCGAACATCACTAATTTCTTGGCCACAAATTTTAACTACGAGTCTTATGTCAACTCGACCGTCTTCTACGTCCTTCCTATCTTCGAGGACGTCCTCCGCCGCGGAATGCTGGAATCTGCCTTCAGAGTGAGGCGTTCTAATTACAGCTATGAAGTATTGGGTGGAGATTTGAGGATTTATCCTATCCCCACTACAGACCTACAGACTGGCCGTCTGTATATTAAGGTCATGCCGCCCAATGACCCTCTTAATCCGACGGCATATAAGGATTCTTCCATCTATGGAGTTTCTGGACCGAGCAACATACCTCTCGGCAACATCCCTTTTTCTACCATAAATCAACCTGGACGACAGTGGATTCGTCAGTATACGCTGGCTCTGGCTCGCGAGTTGCTTGGCTTGATTCGTTCCAAATTCCAGTCCATTCCCATCCCCAACGCCGATTTACAGCTCAACGGTGAGGCATTGGTGACACAAGGCCGAGAAGACAAAGAAAAGCTCCAGACCCAAATGAAGGAATTCTTGGAGAACATGACCCACACCAAGATGTTGGAGAACGACGCTTTAGCTGCAGAAAACCTGAATAAACAGCTTCGTTATATCCCCATGCCCCTCGGAAAATCTGTCATAATCGGATGAGGTGAACCATGGCACGTCTATTCATCACCCCTCGCGAACTAAACTTCATCTCCGACATTACGAAAGAGATAATGAAGGACGTCGTAGGTCAAAAGATCTACTATTTTCCTGTCTCCGAGATAAAGACTAAAACTCATGAGCTATACAATGAATCTTTGAGGAAGGTTTTTGATTCCCCGATAGAGTTAGACGCTCTCGTCGACAATAATTTCCAGTCAGACACCAAGATAGATCAATTTGGTGTAGATGCTCAGTATAAGGTTGAGGCCTATATACAACATCGAGATCTTGTGGAAAAGGGAATTAGCGTTAATATCGGAGATTTTTTCTCTTTTGGTCAAATTTTCTATGAGATCACCGAACGTGTCTTCATGAGAAACATCTATGGTATGCCTGAGCACAAGGATGGCGTAAAACTAATCGGTACTCGCGCCCGAATTGGTCAGTTCGATGCTCCAATACTTGGTCCGACTGATATATCAAATACAGACGTTGATGCTGTTCAAGAGACTTTTGTCCAACAACGAGGATTCGAATTGAACTCTGTTGAGGAGCCGACCGGAGATGTCAGAGACCTTGTTCGCAATGGAGTCTTGGATCCTCCGTTGTCTGGACCTAAAGAGGTGTCACCTTCTGGAGATACGACGGGGGCTGGCTCGGCTTTCTATGACGAGGATTGACCTATGACAACAAGATTCAATGCAAAAGATGAAAAGAATCATGGTGTCCCCGGCGTCGCTTCTGGTTATGATGGTCTAAAGTCAGACCTTTCCATACCTTCTTGTGGCATTGAGGATGTTGATGTAGCCTTATTTTCTCTTTTTGATAAAGAGATACAACCGATGGTTGGCGGAAAAGACACTGCTGCGTTACGCAAGGTTCCTGTCATATTTGCGGCCGGAGAAAAGTGGGCATTGTTGAAGAAGGGTCGTCCATTGAGAGACAAGAACAATTCTCTTATTTTACCTCTAATAACGATAATGAGGACGGGAATCGTCCAGGATATGGCCAGTGACATCGCGGGTCGTGGAATTAACCAACAGACCGGCGAGATTGTGGTCAGGAGGAGATTGGATAAATCCGACCGTAATTACCAAAATTTAATTAATAAATTATTTATTAATAATCAGGTTAACGTTGCCGTTAATCCGACTGACTTACAGGTTTCTAATCAAATAACAACCAATAGAAAAGTTGGTTCTTTAAAGAATGATTTTTCTATTCGAAATGGAGCTTTATTAAAAACCGATAGGAAAAACAACATTTATGAGACCATCGTTGTCCCATCACCTCAGTTTTATACGGCGACTTATGAGGTAACCGTTTGGGCACAATATACTCAACACCTTAATCAAATTATTGAAAAATTATTGTCTTCTTTTTTGCCACAAGCCCAATCATGGAAGTTAATTTCTCCCAAGGGATATTGGTTTATAGCTACTGTGGAAGGCGGTAATTTTGCTATTGAATCAAATTTTGATAACATGGCTAACGAAGAGAGATTTATAAAAAATAAATTTTCATTGAAAGTGCCTGCTTATATTTGGGCATCTTCCTCTCCTGGAATTCCCATTCCCGTGAAAAGATATGTTTCTTCTCCCATAATAGATTTCAAGGTTGCTTCTCAAGCAGCTGCCGATGCCCCGGTCGATTCAGTTGAAGAATTTTCAAACAATTATTTATTAGGTGGCGATGATCCAACATTGCCATTGGGCGACAAACAAAGCCGCAGGGCTGATCAAAGGCCATCCAATGCATTGACTCCGCCTTCGACTATAGACTCCAATGATCCGGCCTTGTCTAGTTATCCAAGAGGATTATTCCCTGGACCGTATGAAAAATTAGAAATTGGCAATGAAGTCAGATATATAAAGATTGTTAATGTAAATCCATCGACAGGAGAAACAGTTTATTCATCTACTGATATTGATGGATTAAAAATAGTGACTGTCGACAAATAACAACTTTTTTCTGAATACTTATTAATTGAACAATGTGTTGATTGTGAAGGAGAACGGTAATGGCTGAGCAGATTTTTAGGTCTCCAAATTTTTATGAGCGTGAAATTGATTTATCAGCTCCAGTTGTAGGAGGACCCGTTGGAGTCCCCGCTGGGGTTATTGGAACTGCGAATAAAGGACCAGCCTTTGTTCCGGTTACTTTTGCCAATTTCAACGAATTTGTGTCTACATTTGGAAATTTGGACACTAAGCAGTTTGGTCCATACGCGGTTAATGAATTTCTAAAAAATCGTACTTCTCTCACGTATATGAGGGTACTCGGTGCTGGCGCAAATTCATCTTTGGAAGATATCAACGAAACATTGGCTTATGGCACTGTAAAAAATGCAGGATTTACCTTATTTGGAAGCCAGACCGCCGACAAACGACACACTGAAGTGGTTCAATTTATTGCTGCAGAACATACCGTTTCTTCTAACGAAGCATATGGTATGCCCATGTTCAGCGACAACGATACCTTCCCAGGTGTTTCCATTGATCACAAGGTCAATCTTATTCGCGGAATGGTAATGGTGCCAAAAACGGCTCGCTTGATGATTGCAAGCGGAAATGAAAATCTTCCTGGTGCTAATAATATTGCATTAATGGACGATGTGGCGCAGGCCAAAACAATCAATGAATCTTCTAGAATTAAGATTGTTATTTCTTCTTCTTTGGGGACAGCTTATTCCAATGACGAAGGCAAGCCTGGTATCCGTATTTTAACTGCTTCTTTTGATCCTTCGGCGAATGATTATTTTGCCAAGGTGTTAAATAATGATCCCGATAAGTTTTACGAATCTCAGCACTTCCTTGCTGGCGATTTTGCAGTTGACAAACAGATTGCTTCTGTGGACGCTGATAACTACGTGGCTGTCCTTTCCGGCTCTTCTGTTGTCAATGTCGAAGCAAATAATCTCAATTATAGAGAAATTTTTGGCTCCTATAACTCTAGGTACACAGCTCCACAAACTTCTTGGTTTATTTCTCAACCATTTGGAAAGATGGAATACGACCTCTTTAAATTTGAGGCCATTGATGATGGTGAATATTCCAACAAGCTTTATAAGATTTCCATAGCCAACGTTAAGGCGTCTCCCGACAATACAAATAAATATGGAACATTCAATGTTCAGATTCGTAGCTGGGAAGACACAGACAATTCTCCAATAGTCATCGAGCAATTCACAAATTGCAACCTGAATCCTGATTCCGATAATTACATTGCCAAGTTGATTGGCGATCGCAAGGTTTCTTATCACTTTGACGCAGTCGATCCACGTGAGCGCCGCCTTGTGGCATCAGGCAAATATGCCAATAATTCCAAGTACGTTAGAGCGGTAATGAATGATGCCGTTGATAGAAAATTGGTGCCAGACGTTACGTTGCCCTTCGGATTTAGGGGACCTTCATTGTTGAAGACAAATGACAACATTTCTGCCAAGGCGGAAATCGTAAAAGGAACCGAAAGGCTGGCTTTGTCTGGATCTAATAGCCATCATTTGTCAGGGTCAGTTCTTCCTCCGATCCCATATCGTTTTAAGGTTACTCGTGGAGAAGTTGATTCTAGTCCGACTACAACGATTGCCGGCGCACCAGGATCCAAAGAAGTCACTCTTCCAGCTCTTTATTGGGGCATTAAATTTGAAAGAAATGCTTCCAACAAAGACAATGAGGTTCTTAACTCCAATGTGTTGACCGAGAAAAACAACCTGTTGGGATCTTTGACTAGATTTATGGGCATTGAAAAATTGGACGCTTTACATACGGGTTCTGGTGCCGATACTTTCAACAACAATAAATTTAGCTTGGCTAAGGTAGCCTTGGCCAACACATCTCTGGCTGATATAACTGGTTCTGCTGCAGCTCACATGAAAGAGACAGCTTATTTAAGAAATGCTGTTCCCAATACCACGGACTATACTGTTTCCGATGGTACATTGAATAATAGAATAACCTTTGCCACCCTTTTGGCAAAAACCTCGGCGAGCAGCTTTAATAGATTTTCTTCATTCGCCAAATTTACAAATTTGATGTACGGCGGATTTGATGGTGTCAACTATCTGGATAGAGACTCTAGAAGATTGAATGATAAATCAGTATCTTTTGATGCGCCAAGTGGAGGGGCTTCGGTCGATTATTCTCCGCTTGGATTTAGTTCCAACACTTCTGGTGAAGGAAAAGAAAACAATGGTGTTACATCTTACTTGACAGCCGTTGATATCATGACGGATCCTTATGCGGCTGGCGTTAATATTTTGACGACGCCAGGCATTAGAGAACCATATGTTACAGATGTTACTGCTAAGAAGGTAAAAAATTATGGACTTGCTCTCCATCTAATGGACATACCGTCTTATGACGATAGTGGCAATAGACTATATGATGATTCTTCTGCAAAACCAAGCGTAAAGAAAACCGTGGATATTTTTGATTCTAGAGCAATAGACAATAATTATTCTACGACTTACTTCCCAGACGTTTTTATTGATGACGCAACTAATATTCGTCGAATAAAGGTGCCTGCTTCTGTTGCGGCTTTGGGTGCTCTTGGTTTCAATGACAGAGTTTCTTATCCTTGGTTTGCCCCCGCAGGTTTTAACAGGGCAGCATTGGACTTTGTGACGAACGTTGCTGTGCGACTTAATGTGTCTGATCGTGATAGACTCTATGATTCTCGCATCAATCCTATCGCCACCTTCCCGAGACTTGGATACGTCATTTATGGTCAAAAGACGCTACAGGTAAGCAAATCTGCTCTCGATAGAGTCAATGTTCGTCGACTCCTTCTAGAGGTCAAGCGTATCATTATCGGAATAGCAAATAGAATAGTGTTTGAACAAAACACCCCAGCTGTTCGTAATAACTTCGTATCCAACGCAGTTTTCCAGCTTAGTTTGATTCAAACACAGGCTGGCATCGAGGCCTTCCAGGTCGTGATGAATGAAACAAATAACACACAAGAAGACGTTGATCTTAATAAATTAAATGGTCGTATTGTTGTCGTCCCAACAAGGGCCATAGAATATATCGCTATCGATTTTATAATTACGAACGCTGGTGTGCAGTTCGTGTGAAATTCCAAGACAACCGCATAGTTAGAATCTAGATTGGGAGCTACATAGATGGCACAGTTAAAATTAGGCGCAGCAGGCGTAACAGCAAACGAGATAGATGTTTCAGGTCCATTGGCTCAACAACCCGTTGGGATCCCAGCGGGCATAATAGGAACCTCCAAACAAGGCCCAGCATTCGTTCCGGTAACGGTCGGATTACTATCGGATTTTCAAGCCAAGTTTGGAACTATCGATAGTAAGCACTTCGGACCTCTCGCAGTTCTTGAGTGGCTTAGAAATGCCCAGGCCGTTACGTATTTGAGAGTATTAGGTGTTGGTAACGGTTTGATGCGCCAAGACGCATCTCAAGATTATCCTGGCTCTGTCTCCAATGCCGGCTTTGTCGTCGGTGAGAATCAACCTTATGGCACAACTGGATTACTTAGTGCAAATCCTTACGCCAATGCTGAAGGTGAACCTGGGCGAACCTACTTCCTTGGATGCTATATGTCCGAGTCGGCTGGTTCTACTTTCTTTAGTGACGCGGGGCTACAAAAAGCTGGTTCAACTTCGACTCCGATAGTCCGTGGTGTTTTGATGGCCGCCTCTGGTGTTCTTTTAAGGCTGTCTTCTTCGTTAACGTCTGTGGATAGCGCAGCCCCAGGTTCCGCGGACGTCGGATCAGAATCTGCCTCTCCCAAGGGTTCTACTTTTGGTTCAGTTATCCTATTCGAAGACTCAACACCAAAACAAGAGTTCGTTTTATTGCTCAATGGACACAAGGGCACAGATCCCCGTTATCCCAATGCAATAACCGCTTCTTTCAACATCACTTCTAATAAATATTTTTCCAATGTCTTCAACACAGATCCATACAAGCTGCAAGAAGCCGGCCATTACCTATATGCCAACTGGGATGTAACAACGGCTGTCGCAGCACTAACCGGATCTGGTCTTATTGGTGTAACTTATGGTGCCGATGCCAATGGTTCCGTTTACGGTGGCAAGAGCGGTTTGGAAGTTTCTGCTTTCCTTGCCACTTCCTCGATGGCACGCAATATGGGTGATGAATACACTCCCAATTTCGAAAACTTTGAGGACAGATTTGGTTACGCAAAGTCACCTTGGGTTATTTCACAAAAGTTCGGTGGCAAAGCTGTTAATCTCTTTAGACTTCACGCCCTCGACGCCGGACAAGATATCTCTACCAATTATAAGATATCCATAGAAAACATTACCCCATCGTCAGACCCAGCTAACAAATATGGAAACTTTACCCTCAAGGTTAGAAAATTTGGTGACAGGGATCTTGCGCAATCTCTAATTGCGAATGGTGAAAGCTTTGTTGTTGATCTCAATCCAACATCCAATCGCTATATAGCCAAGGTGATCGGCGATGCGAATACCTACTTCGATTTTGATAGAGAAATAGAAGAACAAAAATTGGTCGTTGATGGCAATTATTCCAATCGATCAAATTATATCAGGGTTGAAGTTCACCCAGATGTCATTAACGGCTTTGTCGATCCCGCGGCCCTTCCAATGGGCTTTAGAGGCATAGCCCATCTTGTAACTTCTGGTTCGGCTATATTCAATGCAGCTGTTGAAGCAGGCCAATTAAATTCCGATGTTCTCCGACGCATGACGACACCCCCAGTTCCATTCCGTCAAAAGTCAACAGAGGGTGTTGTTGGTAGTCAAACAGAATTGGCGGATTCAGATTATTACTGGGGCATGCAGTTTGAAAAAATTGAAAATATTTCTTTGCCAAATTCTTCGGTCGTTGCCAATGCTTCGTTGAAGAGTTTTGCGAAATATTTCCCCGACTTCTCCACAACGGTAATGCCAGTGCTCGTTGGCGACAATGCCGGGGCTGCCGATACTGCCGAAAATGGAATAATAGATTCCGATAGATTCTGTAATAACTTATTTACTTTGGAAAATATACAGGTTGTTACAGGCTCTGGTGCTGGTGCAATTGCAGATGTTCTTAAGTGGAATGCAGCTAAGCATGTTAGAAATGGCAACATTGTTGACAACAATACAGGTACAAGGTCCTTGCAGGTTAAAGACCTCAGAGAAACAGTCAACAGGTCTTTTGCCAAGTTCAGCTTCCTGCTTCAAGGCGGATTCAATGGCGTCAATATTTTTGACGAAGAAGAGTTCAAAATCTCTAACAATGCAGTTAGCGACGACATGGTTTTCGTGGAAGGGCCAAATAGTCGTTTATTAAGCGAAGGCCCAAATGTCAAGGCTTATACAAAAGCTATAGACATCATGAAGAACACAACCAATGTTGATTTACAACTTTTGGCGATACCCGGTATTCGTAACCCCGTGGTCACAGACTATGCAACAATAGCGGTTGAAGAGAGATTTGATGCCTTGTACATAATGGACATCGAACAATACGACGAAAATGGAATGGAAGCAGTCAACGAGGTCAGGCTAAACACCCAGATACCATCGGTATCAAATACCATCTCTAGCTTCGTTGATCGCAGTGTCAATTCATCCTTCGCAGCCTCTTACTTCCCCGATGTATTGTACGCAGCTCCCGATCGCAACAACATCTTTGTTCCTCCTTCGGTCCTTGTCATGGGTGCTTTGGCTCTCAATGACGCTGTCGGTCACCCATGGTTTGCACCAGCAGGTTTCACTCGCGGTGCATTGCCACAGGCTGCCCTCGAGGCCCGCGTAAAGCTCAAGGAAGAGGACCTCGATGCTCTTTATAATGAAAGAGTCAATCCTTTGATAGCTTTCGTTGGAGCTCCAAAGTCCGGGCTTAATCCATCCTCAGGTCTCGTCGTCTGGGGCCAGAAGACATTGCAATTGGCAGCTTCTTCCCTCGATCGTGTCAACGTCCGCCGCCTCCTCATCGAGATCAGGCGTCAAGTCCGAGATATCGCACAGACAATCATCTTTGAACCTAACCGTGAAGCAACGCTCGCGCGCTTCTCGGCGGCGGTCACCCCACGTCTCCAGAGAATCCAGGCGCTCGCCGGCCTCGAAAGATTCAAGGTTATCATAGATTCGTCGACAACAACTCAAACAGACGTGGAAAACAACACCGTTCGTGGCAAGATCTACGTGCAACCCACAAAGAGCATCGAGTTCGTCAGCCTCGACTTCGTGGTCGCCAACAACCTCCAGCAGGTTCAGTGATAGGTTAGAAATAACTTCTGTAAATTAATGAGGCAAAACAACTATTAATTTATGCAGATAACTTTAGAAACGAATAGATATTTAGAAAAGGTGACAG
>Ga0214919_10007485_pt1 | contig 14719 bp, 18 predicted proteins | sample LL1503_MetaG_FD_177994 | JGI IMG/M metagenome (GOLD analysis project Ga0214919, IMG submission 177994) | Freshwater microbial communities from Lake Lanier, Atlanta, Georgia, United States - LL-1503 | ecosystem: Environmental > Aquatic > Freshwater > Lake | place: USA: Georgia | collected... | reverse complement strand
ACTGCATAAGTAATCATCTTTGCTAAAAAGGGCATAGACGCTTCATCGGCCCCCGGCACATAACGCTTCACAAAGCCCCACAAAATGCTGCCTTCATCAGCATTCACAACCGATGCTAAATTCAACAATATATTAAAGCTTAAACCGCTTTCAGCAGCTGGGGCCTTACCAGCATGAATATGCCAAACCGGGTTATCGTATTGTTCTGGCGTAAATTTGCTTACGTGCTGTAGGTATTCATCTACTGCTTTAGGAATAACATCAAAAAACAAACGCTTAGCTTTTTTAGGTGCTTGGTACATAAAATATGCCAAGCTTTCTTGCGGTGCATAGGTTAGCCATTCGTCCATGCTTAGGCCATTGCCCTTAGACTTACTAATTTTTTGGCCAATATCATCTAAGAACAATTCATAGGTTAAATTTTCAGGCGCACGTCCGCCAATAACCCTGCACACTTGCGATGATAACTTCACTGAATCAATTAAATCCTTGCCGGACATTTCATAATCAACCCCAAGAGCCTTCCAACGCATGCCCCAGTCGATCTTCCACTGCAATTTGCAACTTCCACCGGTAATTTTGACCTCAACTAGTTGATCTGTTTCCGGATCTTTATAAACAACTGAATCACTTTCCGGATGCACTTCAACCATAGGAACTTGTAAAACGTGCCCTGTTCTAGGGCAAAGTGGCAAAAATGGGCTGTATGTCGCGCGACGCTCTTCACGCAAGGTTGGCAACATAATGCCCATAATTTCATCGTAATGTTGCAACACTAATTTCAAAGACGGATCAAACCGCCCAGATGTATACCAATCAGTAGAACTTTGAAATTCATATTCAAAACCATAACTATCTAAAAAGCGTTGAAGCATCGCATTATTATGGTGACCGAAGCTTTCAAATTTTTCATAAGGGTCTGGCACCTTGGTTAGCGGCATGTTCAAGTATTTAGCCAACATGTCTTTATTGGGCACATTATCGGGAACTTTGCGAAAGCCATCCATATCATCAGAAAAGCAAAATAAACGTGTAGGAATATCACTAAGTGTTTCAAACGCTTTACGCACCATAGTGGTACGCAATACTTCGGCAAACGTTCCAATGTGTGGCAATCCAGAAGGTCCATAGCCAGTTTCAAAAAGCACATATCCTTTTTCAGGTGTCTTGCCCTGTAGGCGTGCTAACACCCGCTTTGCCTCTTCAAACGGCCATGATTTAGCATCAAATGTTGTATTAGAAACCGCAGAATTGTTAGACATAACCTAGCTATAAAACCTTTTAAAAACTGATTTAGTCTATATAAAATGTGCTTAAAGCTCAATCAGTAAATCTTGAAGGTCTTAGTGCTGTAAAATTTAGGGATTAATTTTCTCTTCTTCATCTGACAAATCAGGTCCTCCAATACGAAGCTGATCTAAAACAACATTAACTGACTCTTCTGAATATTGTGGTATTAAAAGTGGCCCCATAAAGCCAGGACGATCAACACGACGAACTTTAAAGATGATTCTCTGAGTCATAAGTGAAGTTGCTACTTCAAGCGCTTCCGGGTCTGAGTTAGATCTTGTTCTCTTAATCCCAGCTTGTGGTAAAACATCTAGATTCTCGGCTGCAAAACCGAAAGCTTGCGTCATCATAACGAACACAATGTATTTCAATATTTTCATTTTTGGTCTTCTAAACTTCAATGCGAAACCATACCTAATTTAGAAAAGTTAATGAAGCCCTTTCAAAATGTTTAATCTGTAACTAACAAAGCTTTTCGTAAGTTTTATTTTTTTAGGAACTGTGCAATGTGAAAATCCACTGGGCAAGCCCCGTGGTTTTACGATAGACCTATAAATATATGAAAAATTCCCCATAGCTTTTAACCACAGGGAATAAATAAACTACTTATTAAGGAGCCGGATGAAAAATAGATAGCACAGCTTTTTTAAAATGATATCCATCTGTATTTGCTTCAGCGTCCATAAAAGCACCAAACCAAGTTACCATCGCATCAAGCGCTTCTTTTTGATTAACATCAAGATTTGCCATCATTGAAGCAATTTCTACGCGCAGTTCATCAGAACAAGGAACCGTTGGCAATATAGCTTTTGCACGGTCAACCCAAGCATTAGAAGAAATTTTCATGCTTCCCATTAATTCTTCAACGTCAGTAGAAGCTGATACATTAGCAGCAGCCACTAACACGGCTAACATCAAACTCTTTAGATAATTCATATTCTTAACTCCTATAAAAAAATTCCCATTGTTTGGGGTTCACAAAGTCAAGATATATACCATAATTTAATTTCAAATAAATGTTCTTTTATTCTTTTTTATTGTTAGAATAGATCGACATTCGTCATGTAAGGGTTACTTGGGGCACTCTTGCGAACAGCTGGACGCTGCGGAGATGAAAGCGGGGATAAAGGAGGGGACCCTATATAAAAGCAAGGGGACAATGTAGGCTGGCGGCTGCAATCTTCAGGAAGGGTAAGGGTAAGAACATTAGTATCCAAATCAGGTAGATGCAAATTTCCATCAGTTCTTTTAATGTTTGCAGGCCTCACCGCAAAATTAAAACTCATCATTCTCGCATAAAAACTTTCAGCCACAACTGTATACATAAAATAAAATATTCCGACAATTGGCTGACCATACGTAAAAGATATGTCTACAAAAAGTACAGGAAATTGTTGTGATAAAAAGGCCGATGAAGCAGCATGATTTGTCAACCTATTACCATTTCGAAAATTCAAATCATCTTCCGCAAAAATCATAAGGTTTGATAATAGAACCACTAGTATCAATTTTTTCAAGTTCATCATTTTCTGTAAAATCCTAGTTTAATATTGCGCTTTTAATGGACAAGTATTGGTGATGTTGGTGAATGACCTATATACCAATCGATTGAGCGACCACGATTCCTACTTACATCTGAATCTGTTGGAATTGCAATAGAAAGCCCAGAATGAAGAGTAGAATTTTGCTCTGCTTCTGGCTCTTTCCAATGTTTACTTAAATCTTGCGTTGCTCTCCTTGAAATAAAGCCTGATTTTTTTTCTTCTGCGAAACCAGCAGTTAGTGACACAACATGGGAATTAGTAATTAAGTGAGACACATCCCACCATGAATATTGCGTTCCTTTATTTGTTAGCAGAATGATAAACAACTGATTCAATTCTTGACATGGTCTGCACAGCATAAACATGGAATCAGTCAGGCTATTACCCCATAACTCACAAGTTTTAACTGGAATAGAACATGAAAGAGGAGCTGTTGCGCTTTTCTTTTCCTCAATCCCTAGTTCAGAAAACTCTCCGCAAAATAATCCTGAAAAAAGCACAACTTTGGCCGCCAATACTGCAAATGCCAAATTCCTAAGTAACTTCATGTTCTAGCCTCTTTAAAAAATGAATTTCTTTATTTGCGGAACAAACGCATATAAAAGTGTGTATTAAAAATTTTTAAGAAAAAACATGTTTTTTACGCAGTTCTATTATGCAAAAAAATCAATATTCATTAGAATAATCATCAGGGCTACCACTTGCATGTTCATCGTAAACATTCAAGCTGTCCATCGAATCTGTTTTCTTTGAGGGCGATAATATTGCCTTGCTAAGGCTCCTAGCAATAGATGAAATGACCATTTTGAAGCTAGCTTCTCTCTGCGAACCAGTACCCAAACGAGCAACTTTTTTCGTAACCAATTTATCTAGCAATATCACAATTGACTTCGGATCATTTGTAAGCAAAACCTCTTCAACAGATTCCCACACAGTCAAATCTAGCTCTGGTTTAATTTTCAATAGCTTATTTTTAACAGTTTGAATTGCAACTTCCTTTAATACATCAGCTGTTAAGTTTACATCTGAACTAGCGAAAGCACCTCGACTAGCTACTACCAAAACCTTCCTTCTTGTTACAACTGGTGCGCCCTGGGATATTCCCACAACTTCTTCGTCACTACTTACATCTGATATCTCACCACCTACAGCATACCCGTTAGCTGTAAAAAAAATCGATGTTAACCTTACTAATAACAAGCCTTTCAAACACTTCATTTTTTAGATCTTTCTCTTACAATTAACTTGTTTCTTATAAATTCCCTCTCTGACAAAACCAAAGAGGGAATTTGCATAACAACATAAAATATATCAGGGCTTAATTATTCAGCACCATCAGCAGAAACACCACCATTAGAAGCAGCATCACCATCAGCTGAAGGAACAGAAGGAACAGAAGGAACAGAAGGAACAGAAGGAACAGAAGGAACAGAAGGAACAGGAACAAGATGCAGCACCAAAACTTCAAAGTTCTCATCTAATGCTTGCATTGTGTCCTCACCATTTTGGTCAAATATTCGACGCAACATGCTGTTTAAAGATTCAGGTTGAGCAGCGCCTCCAGCAGCAGTTAGTGGAACTTGCACAGAACTTGTTGGTACTCCTATAAAAGAGCCACTCTGCGCTAATACTCGAGATACATTACACCCAAAGCAATGAGGATCACTGCAATAGACTGTTCCTACACCTTCCTCACGCACTACCCCACCTGCAGTACTCAAAGGAATGCTTGTACTACTCCTGTCCTCTAAATCTTCACCATCCCCTGCAACAGCCATCGCCATGGTCATTAAAACTGTACATATTAAATTTCTTAGGCTCTTCATGTTTTACACTCCTAAATAAAGAAAATATTTCACTTGACGAATAACCGCCAACAAAAGTATGAATCAATAAATTTTAAAAAGAAACACGACTTATTTCATTTTTAGTATCAGAAAAAACATAAAAAAAAAACCGGTACAAAGTACCGGTTCCTTTAGAAATACAGAGTTTTTATTATTTACGCTTCTTTTTACTAAGAATTGTCACTTGCATTTTGTTGACGCCTGTCCAGCTCGGCTAAATCAATAACTTCACCAGAATCAGTAACTACGTATCCTTGATTTAGTAACTGTTGACGCCTAGCCAGCTCAGCATAAATCTCTTCTTCGTCCAACTCTTCTTCTTCATCGTCACTTTGACCTTCTTCGCAATTCTCATGGACGCCCTGAACAGAAACCAAAATTGATGAAAGAAGCCCCATTTGATCATCAGCAGCTGCTAGTGTTAATAACCTTATCGCTTCTGGAAGGTTTTGAACCTTTAACGCAGCTATAGACGTTGCTAAATTAGGATATGCCATTTCTAAAGCATCAGTGCAAGCTGTAAGCTGATCCCGATCTTTGCTATTAAATACTGTTTTGCGTACTGCTTGACCAGCTTCATCATCTGATGCGCAAACCACCGCCATTGATACCAACATTGCACATGCTAAACTTTTTAGGCACTTCATATTATAAACTCCAAAAATAAAAACAAAAAAAAATCCCCTCATGAAGGGACAACTAAGTTTTGAACACTACACTAGCGAATATTAAAAAGAAAGATGTTTTATTTCACTTTTTTAGATACAAGAACCCACACTAGCAAAGTAAATATTAGTAACCTTATTATCAAAATATTAACATTTTACTAGTTTAATAAACATAAGTAATAAATTATGAATTATTATAAAAATGCAAATCAGGAAATTACTTGTTTTAAAAAGTTTAGCGATTATGCTTTTTGCAGTGTGTCTTCAAACACCAGAATGCCATGCAAAAGGCAATCCAGCTGGCAAAGCTTTAAAAAAAGTAGGAAAAGCCGTTGGAGGCTCCATGAAAAAAGCCAAAAAATTGCTTGGTGATGTAAAAAAAATATTCAAATGTATAGCTCCTATTGGCAAGGCATTTGCAAGCGCCACCAAAAATCCTAAAAAAGGCAAAAAGGCTCTTCAAAGCATAGACAAATGCATGAAAAGCGTAAAAGATCTTTCTAAAATATGCGACAGTCCAGCAACATTAGCCTTAACAGCTGTTCCAGAGGCTGGCCCGCAACTTTCTCATGGGTGCGGAATTGCCTCTAAATACGAAGGAAAATATGATTCAATCATGGAAAAAATTGAAAAAGCCGAATCTATTGTGAGTAATCCTGCAGCAGCAGCTGAAGCTACGGTTGAAGCTGCAGTAGAAGAATAATTTTTAGAACCTCTAAAAAATAGACTCAGTGCACCAGTTTAACTATTGATCGAATTAATTAAACTACCCAAAATTCTTAGATGAACCAGAATCAACGCTACGACTTTCAACATCAGCATCGTAACCATCCTCTGTTGGCAAATCCCTTATATACACTTCAAGCGATCTTAAAACATGCAAAACATCTTGATTTAGCAACCGTTGATTTTTTTGAGTGCTTGTTGGTTCAATACTAGCTGGTGAGTCTTCCTCTTCTGCTAACTCTTCATCTGGAGTGATTTCGCATGCTCTTAGCATATTTTCAGCATCTTTAAATTTCTGATCACCAGAACCATGCAATACAGCAATGACATCTTCAATTTGCTTTTTTGAACTTTCAGCTAAATGAGGCAACATGCTCGCTAATGTAGTTATAGTGCTAATCTCTAAATCTATAGGGTCAGCTAAACTAATGTCTGATTTAGGAGAATCCGCCGCTATCCCAGTAGTTGATGCTACAGCCCAGTCTGGTTCGGCTAACTGTAAGATACCTGCAATAGTTTCTCCTGGAAAAATGGACGGTATCGTCAATAGCATTGCGCATATCGACTTTTTTAATATTTTCATTGGCTAAACTCCTAAAAACATTTTCTTGGGCATTTGCCCTTAGATAAAGTCTGCAGGAATAAGGTTTAGAAATAGTAAAAAACCCGGTGTAATTTTTAACACCGGATTTAATTTTAGCGACTTGAATTGTTAGATATTACAATCACCTTTCACAAGCAAGCATACCCATGGTATAAAGCTCGCATAGAAGCGTTCCATACGACTGGCTGTACTGTATCATCACCACGAACAACAATTGTTTCTTTCAATACTGTTGAACCATCAGCTGGCATTTTTGTTAAGTCAGATAAAATACGTGAAACTGCAAATTGTTGTGCCTGCAGTACACTCAAGATGCTTTCTAATGACCTTTTTGCTTCTGTAACATCTGGCTTCTCAAGCGCAAGAAAGTTCATGGCAGACTCAACTTCTTCAGCATTACTTTGTGCACCGCTTTCAAAACTTTGAAGCACCTTATTTAGATCATTGATAACTACACCCATTGCATAAGGAACAGAAGGTACTTGGACGTCATTACGCACTGTTTTTCTTAAAAGTCCAGCTATTGTCGCCGGGCTATAATCTCCACTTGTCGTGCCTACTATAGAACTCTCATCAAACGGGACTCCATCCCCCAATGCCAAAATACCTAAAAATACAGAAGACGGTTTAGATATGCCAACCGGAGCTTCCCCAGCTACTAAATGCTCATCATGCATCGAAAAACCAGTAGCCGTTGTGACAAGTATTATTAACACTAAACTTTTTAATAACTTCATATTTCAAACTCCTAAAAAATAATATTTCGCACAGCGCATGCAATCGCTTATAAAATTCTGCAAGAAAAAATTCTATAAATAAATAGGCTTTATTTTCATGAGTAAAAATCTAAAAATCCACACAAAAAAACCAGCACAAATAAATGCGCTGGTTCCTTTGTCGTTATTTAGTTTTGGTTAATTATGAAAGATCACCTTCTTCAGTTCTGCTTTCTTGATCTACTTGACCAGCAACAGTGCTTTGCCCTTGAAGACCGCTTTTTCCAATACCTAATCCCATAACACTTGAAGATACGTCATCAACTGTACCACCATGAGTTCCTGTATCATCATCTGAATCAACCAATTCAGAAGTTGCAGAACCTACTAAAGAACTTAATGCATCATAAGCACCAGCAACGCTGTCCATAACGCCTGTAAGCTGATCTATAGTTGTAGTTGCAGATACAGTAAAAGGATTTAATGTATTTAATTTTGTCGTTAAATCTGTAACTAAACGAGACAATTCAATTGTTGCCACTTCATGTTTAGTCAAAGTAAAGAAGCTGCTTACTGCTGTTCCTTCTGAATCAGCACTTACATCGCTACCAATATCATGCGCGGTTAGTATGCCAGTTGTTGTTTGCTTCCAAGTATGCACTCCTGCTATTTCACTAGTTAATACACCAAGCACAGATTGAATAGTATTCAAGACGCCAACAGAAATTAGCTCGCTTCCACTTGTTAATCCTGTAAGTGCTGTAATAGCATCCTCAGTACTGTTCGTACCTTTGCCTAACGTGCTCAAGACTGTTGAAAGAACACTGCTTGTGTTTTCGTCAACGCTACCTTCAGTCATTAAGCGAGTAAGGCTTATAGCAGCAACTTCGGTTGAGCTTAATGCGATAACAGAGGTGTGGTCTACAGTGTCTGCAAGAATAATAGATCCAGCTACTCCATGGTCATGAACAACGCCACCATCTGCTCTTATTACAAGAGAATCCGTACCAACTCCTGTAGAACGACCAACTGTTTGACCACTTGTCAAACCATCCGTTATTAATTCCGCACCGTCTTCAGAAACAGACGCAATAATAGTCGCCGTAGAAACCAACATTGTTAACACTAAACCTTTTAATACCTTCATATTCTAAACTCCTAAATTGGTAATATTGAACATTAATAATATTTAACATGGCAGAATAACTGCCAATAAAAGTCTGGTACAAGAAATCTCAGAAGAAAACATGTTTTATTTACATGTCTTAAATGTTTAATATGCATACCTATAAAATTTTACTAAAATTTTATAGGTGTAGCGGGCGGAGTAATTACTGCTAGCCATACTTTAAAGGTCTTCTTCACCAAGCTCTTCAATACGTGGAAGCTTGTCTTCTGAAGTTCTAACATTACTAGCAACCATCTGAACTGGGTCAGGGTTATATAATGCCCAAACAACCTGCAAAAGATGCGGCTTCAATGTAAGAATGTCATCCCCAGCAATTGTTGATAACACACTCATTATGTGCGAGATGTCAGGCTCTTCTGCTCCTAACAACCCAATCAGAGCGCTTGTGCGTGCATTTATATTTTCTAAGCCCGCCAAAATATCACTCTTTGTGTAACACTTTACAATATTTGCTACCCTTCCATCTGGTGTAATAACACGCCCTATTATAACAGGCACACCTCTTTCTATTTCATCGATTGCTTTACCCAGCGGCTCCATAGAAGCAAAAGCAGCAGTATTATTGCTTGCACTTGCAGCCCCTTCATCAACCCCTTGAATCGCAATTCCTTCCATCGCAAAAATCGTGGTTATTTGCATGCACGCTAGCAATACTAGATAGTGTAGTCACGAGATAAGAAAGAGTGATATGCTCTGCTAAAAAGATAGGAGAGAAAAGATGAAAGCGCACAGAAGACACGATATCTCAGACAAAGTATGGTTTTTGCTTGAGCCCCATTTACCAGGACGCAAAGGCGTATGGGGAGGAGTAGCAGAAGATAATCGACAATTCATCAATGCAGTTTTTTGGATTATGCGCACAGGAGCTCCTTGGCGAGATCTTCCCCCTGATTACGGTGATTGGAGCAATACCCACAGACGCTTTATTCGCTGGAGAGATAAGGGAATATGGGAGCAGCTCTTGGAGATCCTCATTGATACACCAGACTATGAATGGCTAATGATTGATGCCAGCCACTGTAAGGTTCATCCACACGCAAGTGGAGCAAGAGGTGGCAATCAAGATATGAGCCGCACAAAAGGGGGCTCAACACAAAGCTACATTTGGCCGTGGATTCGCATGGTATGCCGATCCGGGCTATTATTACACAAGGCACAACAGCAGATTGCACTCAAGCAAAGCAATTAATAGATGGAATACCAGCAAAACATCTATTGGCCGACAGAGGGTATGATAGCAATGCTATTGTTGAGCAAGCCATTGCTCAAGGAATGAATCCTGTTATTCCTCCAAAAAGAAACCGTAAAATTCAGCGAGATTATGATCAAGAGATTTACAAGTCTAGACACCTTGTTGAAAATGCTTTTCTTCACCTTAAACGCTGGCGCGGCATTGCAACAAGATATGCGAAAAACACAAAATCCTTTCTTGCTGCAATTCATATTCGGTGCATCGCTCTTTGGGCTAATATCTCGTGACTACACTATCTAGGGGAGAGTCCGTTAATTGTTTTACGCAGCATTGCGACAAGAGAAGAAGCTGCTACAGCTCGCGCATACTACTTAGGTGTTAAGGAAAATTTATTTGCAGTAACTATAGTTTTAGCATTTGAAATGCTTGCATTGCAGGCAAGCTCTGATGTGAGGAGCTCTACAGAGAGATCATTATTGAATGATAATTTTAAACAAAGCTTTGAAAATATGAGGGCAATATTAGGGGCAGGTGTTGCTGTTGAATGTCAACCCATATCAACAATAGATGAAGCTATTGCTGCACGTGATTATTACTTGAAAGTTAGAGAAAATTTGTTGGAAAGATGCTTAGTGATGGCGGGAAACGCATCTATTTGAGAGAATCAACACAAACCTGTCAGTTGGGACCAGCCAGTTATACGATCTGCAATCCTCTCTAAGCAGCTCCTACAACATGATGATTTTGTGTCATCGACACTCGATTCGTCAGCTCTTAATAAATCTACTTTAGCATAAGCCAAGGATGAAGGTGAAACTTTTCTAGGATCTGGCAGAGCTGCTGTATTTGTTTTTTTTTTGTGTGTCATCAGGTTTCTGTTTTTTAGAGATATGTTCTGAATCATCATCGCTTTCTTTTTCTGATTCTGATATGTCGCATATTTCTCCATGGTGGCCATCATCTACATCACTAAGTATCCATTGTATATGTGATTTTTTCCGTATGGCTCCTTCTTGATCTTCTGTAAATTCTTCTTCAATTCGTGAAATGTATGTCTGTTCTTTTTGTTTTTCCAGCCAGCTATAATAAACTCCTAGCACTACTCGTATGTCATCCGGGGTTTTGATTTTATCTCTGCCCGCTATGAAATGACAATCTCTGGCATGTTGAGACAACTCTTCGTCACTGTCATGAAATTCTTTTTCTCCTGTAACAGCTATAAAAGGGGGGTGTTCAAAATCTGGATGTTGTATTTTGAGATTGGCTAATACCACATCTCCTCTAAGGTACGGAGACATTTGAATATCGCACCATACCATATGTTGGGTTGCTAGTTCACCTGGATTTAAATTATCGCCATGGCTTCTGGTGGTTAGTTCTATCTGTGCATAAAGATTTTGAGCGTTATAAGTTTCTACTACCCTCCTCGTTATTTTAAGATTAACAACAGAATCATCAATGTAGAGAACATGGAGAGTCTCTCGATGGATTATTCCTTCAATAACTTCAACGTTTTCACTGGCGCAAAGCATAAAAGAAAAAAAGAATGCAAAAAAAATATAAAACATAAGCTGTTCTTCACAAAAATGTTCGTCAATATATACTAATATACCTAAAAACTCAAGTTTTATAAAATTATCAATCTATAGGTGTGGCTATGTGAAGTATGATTTTTCCTTGAATTATTTTTTTATTTAGGTTTGGGAAAGAGTATGTTTTCCTCGATGCTATCATTAAAATTTCTTAAAATACCATTTACATTGCAAACATCTTGATTTTTTGACGATTTCTGGTATGTTTACCTAACACGTTGGGGTATAGCCAAGCGGTAAGGCACCGGTTTTTGGTACCGGCATCCCTAGGTTCGAATCCTAGTACCCCAGCCATTATTTAATTCCTCTTTGAAATATGGTAGCCTGGACCAATAAGTTTTAAACACTTGAGCCATGTCTATCAAATCCTTAACTGCAATTCGTTCTACCTTTCTTGATTATTTTCAGGCTAATGGCCATGAAGTTGTGCCATCTAGTCCATTAGTTCCTCAAAACGACCCAACCCTTATGTTTACTGCAGCGGGCATGGTGCAGTTTAAAGATTTATTTACCGGAAAAGAAACGCGCAGTTATAAGACAGCTACGTCTTCACAAAAATGTTTACGAGCTGGCGGTAAACATAATGATTTAGATAACGTAGGCTATACCGCACGTCACCATACATTTTTTGAAATGTTGGGAAATTTTTCATTCGGAGATTATTTCAAAGAGCGCGCTATTGTATTGGCATGGGAACTGGTAACTAAGCATTTTGACGTTGATCCTAAGCGCTTGCTTGTAACGGTTTACGCTGATGATGATGAAGCAGCCACCATTTGGAAAAAGCTTACTGGTTTTTCTGATGATAAAATTATCCGCATAGCTACATCTGATAATTTTTGGAGTATGGGTGACACAGGGCCGTGCGGTCCTTGCACTGAAATATTTTATGATTATGGTGATAAAATTCCCGGTGGCCCTCCTGGTTCGGCTGATGAAGATGGTGATCGTTTCATTGAAATATGGAATTTAGTTTTCATGCAATACGAACAGCTTGCCGATGGCACGCGTGTAAATTTGCCGAAACCTTCAGTTGATACAGGCATGGGTCTTGAGCGTATAGCGGCGCTTCTGCAAGGTGCTCATAACAACTATGACATTGATTTATTCAAAAATTTAATTGAAGCATCTAAAGACGAAACTGGAAACACTGGAATGAGGCAATCACACAACGTAATTGCTGATCATTTACGTGCCAGTAGCTTTTTAATTGCTGATGGAGTCATGCCTTCAAACGAAGGTCGTGGATATGTTCTACGTCGCATTATGCGCCGTGCTATGCGTCATGCGCATTTGTTAGGTGCTAAAGATCCATTAATGCACCGATTAGTTGCTACTTTAGTGAATTTAATGGCAGACACATATCCGCAGTTGCAGCGTGCTCAATCACTAATCACTCAAACCTTATTTCATGAAGAAGAAAAATTTCGTCAAACACTTGGGCGCGGATTAAAGCTTTTAAAGGAAGAAACGACTAATTTAAAAAGTGGTGAAACTCTTGCAGGTGACGTTGCTTTTCGTTTGTATGATACCTATGGATTTCCTTTGGATCTTACTCAAGATGTGCTTCGTGCGGAAAATCGCAGTGTTGATACAGGCGGATTTAACGAAGCAATGGAAAAACAAAAAAAATTAGCGCGCGCTTCGTGGACGGGGTCAGGTGAATCTGGCTTTGAAAAAATTTGGTTTGATATAAAGGAAGAACATGGCGCTACTGAATTTTTAGGCTACACCGCATTGACTGCCGAAGCTAAAGTTTTGGCAATTGTAAAAGATGGAAAGTTGCTGCAAGAAACAGTGCAAGATGCCTGGGTATTGTGTAATCAAACACCTTTTTATGCAGAATCAGGCGGGCAGGTTGGCGACGTTGGTTTAATGCAAACTGAAAATTGTACGTATAATGTTCTTGATTGCCAGAAAATGGTTGGCAGCCTTTATGTTCACAAAGTTGGATCAGCTAAAGGGCATTTGAAAGTTGGTGATATTGTACGGTTAACGGTTGACGCGAAAAAGCGTGCAAGAACTGCAGCAAATCATTCCGCAACACATTTACTTCATGCTGCTTTACGTAAAGTATTGGGTGATCATGTTACCCAAAAAGGATCATTAGTCGGGCCAAATCGTTTGCGTTTTGATTTTACGCATTCAATGGCAGTTACACCTGAACAATTACATGAAATTGAAATAGCAGTAAATCAAGAAATTCTTGCTAATCATGAGGCTATTACAAAGTTAATGACGCCAGATGAAGCAATTTCAGATGGTGCAATGGCTTTATTTGGTGAAAAATATGGCGATGTTGTGCGCGTGCTTAGACTTGGTGATTTTTCAGTTGAGCTTTGCGGGGGAACTCATGTGCAGCGTACTGGTGATATTGGCCTTGTTAAAGTTATAGGGGAATCTAGTGTTTCTGCAGGAGTACGACGTATTGAAGCAATAACGGGCACAAACATTATTGATAGACTTTATGAACTTCAAGCAAATAATAATTTTGAACAAGAAGCTGCTAAAAAAACCATACAAGAATTGCAAAAACAATTGGCAGAAGCAAAACGTCATGCGGCATTAGGTGGTCAAAATGCAGTGGATAAAATTGAAGAAATTGCTGGAATTCAAGCCATTTTTAAGCATTTGCAAGACATACCTGCGAAAGATCTTAAAGGCATTGTTGATGATCTAAAGAAAACTCTAACGTCTGGCATTGTAGTTGTGACCAGCACGTACGATGGAAAAGTTTCTTTGGTTATTGGTGTTACTAATGATTTAACAGCGAAAATTAGCGCTGTTGATTTGGTGAAAGTGGCAGCTCAAGTTGTTGATGGTCAAGGTGGCGGTGGTCGTCCAGACATGGCGCAAGCAGGAGGCACGAATCCAAACGCTGTGAATAAAATTCAAGCTGAAATTGAGAAGTTTTTTTCTGCTTAAAAAGCAACAAATTCAAAATAGTCCCGAACAAAAATACCTTCTGTTAACTTTTTGTTAACTATTTTGCATTAATATCACAATTGTTTGTTGTGTTTAATGTTTTTAAATGGAGGGTGGGATGCAACTATCATTTAAAATGCTTATGATTTCATTGGTTCTATTTCTTTCGGATGTTTGCGTGCATTTAAATGCAGCTAGTAACCAGAATTTATTATTGGAAGATGATGATTCTGATACAATGGAACTGACAACTTCTGTGGTGACTTCGGGCAAATGGTTAAATACACCAGAAGATATTCTAAACAAAGTCTTATCGAGTATGATTGAATTTTAGGAAAATAAGGGTAAGAGACTTATAAGCCTGCTACCATTTCTTGCCATGCGGTTTCATCAATAACTTGAATACCTAGTTCTTTTGCGGCTTTT
>Ga0214919_10007484_pt1 | contig 14719 bp, 15 predicted proteins | sample LL1503_MetaG_FD_177994 | JGI IMG/M metagenome (GOLD analysis project Ga0214919, IMG submission 177994) | Freshwater microbial communities from Lake Lanier, Atlanta, Georgia, United States - LL-1503 | ecosystem: Environmental > Aquatic > Freshwater > Lake | place: USA: Georgia | collected... | reverse complement strand
TTTTTATTGCATTCAATATGTCTGTGCCTAATCTGTTCCTATGAACCTTTGCTTTCTAGCGGTTGTCGCTTTGCTTGCGGTTGCCCCGCCGGCAATCAAGCCACAAATCAGTATTTCAGCGCCCACAACAAATGCCTCAGCCACAAAGGCCGTCACTGTTGCGGATGCCCTTGCCGCCGCGCCCGCGGTCGCGCCAATAGACACGGTTCGTTTTGACGGCGATGTTGTGGTGCGCGTCTTGATTCGCAGCGCGCAAGATTTATTGTTGGTCAATCAACTCAGCGATGACATGTGGAGCCACCACATAGGTGTTGGCGGCGAAGCGGACTTCCGCATGTCGCAAACTGGTTTGGACACGCTCAAAAAAGTTGGCATTCCATTTCGCGTGATGATTCCAGATTTGCAAAATAGAATCGACGCGGAGCAAACACGTTTAGCTCAACCAATGGAAGGTCTCTCCTGGTTCTCTGATTTTAAAAATCTCACGGCGGTGAACGCGCGACTTGATGAAATGGTGGCGGCGTTTCCAAATCTAGTCAGCATTGTCAACGCTGGAACTTCCATTCAAGGACGCACCGTGCGCGGCATTCGCATTTCTCGCTATCCAGCGGGCACGGTATTGCCAGCTTTTATTTTCACCGGCACAATGCATGCGCGCGAGTGGGCCAGCACCATGACCACCATGTGGATCGCCGATCAATTTGTGGAGAACAACACCATCGATCCACGAATCGCGGCGGTTCTAGATTCAGCCGAGGTGTTTGTGTTTCCAGTGCAAAATCCCGATGGCTACGAATACACGTGGGCCACTGGCGGCAATCGTTTGTGGCGCAAGAATCGCCGACTGATCAGTGGCACCACGTACGGCGTTGACTTGAACCGCAACTGGAGCGTGGGTTGGGGCGGTTCTGGTTCAAGTGGCACAACAAGCAGTGACACATATCGCGGCACTGCGGCATTTAGCGAACCTGAAAGCGTGGGCATGCGCGACTTTGTGATTGCGCACCCCAACTTGGTTGGTCACATTGACTTTCACAGTTACAGCCAATTATGGCTGTGGCCGTGGTCATACACCACCACATTGTCGCCCGACCAAACCGCTTTGGCGGCGGTTGGTATTCCCATGCAAACTGCGATCGCTTCCATCAATGGAAAAAATTACACGGCTGGCCCAAGCGGTAGCACGTACGGTTTAACTGGCGGTTGCATTGATGATTGGACCTACGGCAATCAAGGCCTGATGGCCGGCACCATTGAAGTGCGCGACACGGGCACCTATGGATTTGTCATGCCAACCAGCGAAATTCTTCCCAACGCCAAAGAAAATTTCGCCGCCGCCATGACCATGATGGAGAAATTGTTGGCGTCAAGTCCAATCACAATCACGCTTGCGCCTGGCAGCGTGGTTGCCGACAACACGGCTTCCACAGTCGAGGTGCAAACTGTTCCAGTGGTCAGCACGCTGATCACAAATGGCGTGCGCTTGAAGTGGAGCCTGAATGGCGCCGCAATTCAAAGCGCAGTCATGACAAGCATTGGTAGCAACAAATATCGCGCCTCGCTTCCCGCGATCACTTGCGCTTCACAACTTTCTTGGTTTGTGGAGGCCGAGACCAAATTCATCATCACCCACGCGCCGCTGAACAAGCCGACGTCGTTCAATCTCACATCAACAGATCCATGTTTCAGACCGGCGGATCTAAACTTTGACGGAATTGTGAACAGCGCCGATTTGGGATTGATGTTGTCCAGTTTCGGAGTGTGCTCCGTGCCAACAAATTGTCCAGCGGATCTAGATCACAACGGCGAGGTGAACTCGGCGGATGTTGGAGCGTTGCTCACCGAATATTGAATCACGCCGAAGTAGGCGCCGCGACCAAGGTTTGGCTACTTAAGCTCGACTTTGATACGAGCCATCTTCGGTAGAAATGCGCAGCTTCTCACCGATGCCAATAAACGGCGGCACGCGGGTCTTCAAGCCAGTTTCCATTTCAGCTTCCTTCAATTGATTGGTTGCAGTTGCGCCCTTGATGCCAGGGGCGGTGTCCTTCACCACAAGTTCAACCATGTTTGGCAATTCAATCGCGATCGGATTGCCATCGCACCAATTCACAACCACATTGGTGTTGGGAAGCATGTACAGCGGCATGTCGCCGACAAACTCTTGGGTCATTTCGGCTTGCTCAAAATTTTCATTGTCCATAAACACAAACTTCGGACCATCTTTGTACAGGTATTCCATTGGGCGGCGATCAAGTTCCACTTGCTCAACCTCCTCGCCGCTACGAAGGCGCTTGTCAATGATCGAGCCAGCTTTCAGGTCGCGCATCTTCACTTGCACAAATGCCCGCAAGTTGCCAGGAGTGACGTGCGCGTAGTGCATGATCAGATACAGACGGCCATCCATTTTGATTGCGATGCCAGGGCGTAATTCAGTGCTCTTCATGGTTGGATCCAGTCTGGCCAGAAATTGGCGAATTGAGTAGAAAAGAAAGGCGAGTTTAGCGACTGACGCCATGATGGCGGCCCGATTGGCGGCAAATTCAAACAAATATGATGATTTGCGGCGTGGTTTAAAAATAAACGCCAAAAAAATACCCCCGGATACTAGATCCGGGGGCGGAGGGAGGGAAAAGGGCAAATTTAATTGGTCACTTGCATGACCGAAACACACGAAAGATCTGGCTTTCCAGCGTCTTTCGTCAGTTTATCTTTGAGATCCGTTTTCCAAACCTCTCAGATGTATTCAAACTAACCCAAGTTTTTATAGATGCAAATGAAGATAGTAAAAAATCCAAAAATACTTATTTTTTGTTTCACACGTTCAGAATTTGCAACATGAAATTGATGCGCCTTTCGCCACGGGATTTCGTATGATTGGTTGAGGAATATGACCCAACTTCGCAAACAAATTATTATTTATTGCGGCATTTTCTTGGTTTTTTGCGCCCTGAATGTGGGCGTGAATCGCCATGCACTGGCTTCCCCAATGAACCCGCCAAGCACGCAGGGACCTGTTCCAGCCAAGGGTGTAATTATAGGACCTCCGCCTCTCGTAATTGAACCGCCAGCATTGGATTTTGGATTCATCGCGCCGGGTGAATCCAAGACAGGCATATTCACCTTAAAGAACCCAAATAATTTCCCTTTGACCATTGTCGCGCTGCAACCCACTTGCACTTGCACTTCCACCACGGACCTTTCGGGGCGCGTGATTGCGCCAGGTGAATCAATTCAGTTTGACGCCAGTTTGGCCGCGGCCGTGGCGACCGGTCCGCGCAAGTCAACTGTGAAGGTGATTGTGGAGGGGTTTAGCAAGCCCGTGGAGGTGGACGTGCGCGCCGAGGTGGTGTTGGAACTTCGCGTGGTTCCGCCAGCGATCAATGTGCTGCCCAATGTTCCAGTCGCTGGGCGGGTTGTGATTGAGAGCGTTGATAAAAAACCATTTCGAATTCTTTCAGCGGATAACACCGCGCCAGTCTTCATTGGATTTGATCCCGCAAAGGATGCCCCACGAAGCACCTATTTGGTGCGCTACGACTTCACTCGAATTGCCAGCGACACGCTGCCCGCGTGGTGGTTGATTGAAACAGATCGAATCAATTCGCCGGTGTTGGCCGTGAAATTTAGAAATGACGCCAGCCACATTGTTCCAGTGGTTCGCATGAAGGAATACAACTTGAATTTAGGTTTGATTCCAACCAATGGCGCCAAGGAGTTCACGTTTGATCTTGTGGATTGGGCGGATCCAGTGGCAAGCATCACCAGCATGTCTGATTCATTCACGGCGCAACTTGTGGCGCAAGACAGGCAGGGCAAGGATGTGCAAGTTCGCGCTCGAGTGACTCCAACAGCGAGCGTGCGTGGTTTGTTTCAATGCAAGTTGCAAATGAACACCGGCGACAAAGTTCAACAGTTGTGGGCCTATGGAATGGTGAAAGATTCGGCGCCAATCACCGCGCCACCCGCAAAATGAATTCGCGTGGCTTGGCGCAATCAAGCGCTGAAAGTGAATGCGCCGCAATATTCACGCGCTCGGCTCGGTCACATCTTCATGCGCGCATGTGTACTCTTTCAATCTCTCGATTAATTCAAACGCAAAGGAATCGCAATGGGAATACTTGAAGGCAAACGCGGACTCATTGTTGGAATCGCAAACGATCGATCAATCGCATCCGGCATCACTGAAAGTGTTTTGGCTCAAGGTGGTGAATGTATTTTCACCCACTTGCCGGGCGAAAAGATGGAGCGGCGCATTCGCATGTCCCTGGAGGAATTGGGCGTGAAAAATCCGTGGGTCATGCCCATGGACGCCGGCAGCGACGAGCAATTGGATCAGGTGTTCGCCAAAATTCAAAGTGATTTTGGCAAGTTGGATTTTTTGGTGCATTGCATTGCATATGCGGATAAAGATTGGTTGAAAATTGGCGCCTTTACCGCCACGCCGCGAAATGTGTTTACGCAGGCCATGGATTTGTCGGCGTATACGTATCAAGCCATGGCGCATCGAGCGGCGCCACTGATGACCGACGGCGGTTCAATGATGGCGTTGAGCTATTACGGCGCGGAAAAAGCCGTGCCCGCCTACAACGTCATGGGCGTTGCCAAAGCCGCGCTTGAAGCCACCAATCGATATTTGGCCATGGAACTTGGCGAGAAAAATATTCGCTGCAACGTGATTTCGGCCGGTCCAGTGAAGACCCTCAGCGCCATGGCGGTGGGTGGTTTCGGTCAAATTCTTGAATGGGTGGAGAAGAAGGCGCCGCTGAAGCGAAACATCACAACTAAAGATGTTGGCGACACTGCGGCGTGGTTGCTTTCCGGCATGTCAAGCGGCGTGACTGGCCAAACCATTTATGTGGATTGTGGCTACTCAATGATGGGTTTGTAATGAGCGCGCCGTGTGGTTGAAAAACAATCACAGATGGACTGATGCATGTCCATCAAGTCGCGCGCGGGATTTATTTTTTTACCAAGAAGTTTGGTCTTGCCTTTATGGCAATGTCAATATTCCGCTGGACTTCAGTTGAGGAAAGCACGCGGCTCCAAAGTTCTGTTGCCCCCGCATCGTCTCCACCAAGTGCTTTTACTAGAGCTAGGTTTGCAACATATTCCGCATCGGCAGGATCCGTTGTGTACGCCGCGGTAAAGTCGGATGTGGCGGCTGGAAGATCAGCCGCGAGCAAGTGACACATGCCGCGGTTGTTCATAAGGATGGGTTGATTTGGAAATTTCTCAAGCCCGCGGTTGAGCCACTTAATCGCTTCCGCATTGCGGCCGTCGATCAACAATACTTCAGCGCCCTCGGTGTAGGTGCCTAGATAGTTTGGAAATTCCTGAAACATTCGATCCAAGATATATCCCGCCTTGGCGGTTTCACCTTTGGCGGCAAATACTCGCGCCGTAAGTTGCAGAGTTTCCGCGGAAGCAGGCTTCATTGCGCCGCCCTCAAACCAATCAGGGGGTGAAACTACCGGCGTTGATTCACAACTCATCGGAGCAAGCAAAAGCATTGCGGCCGCGATTGCCGTTACGCCGCGTGCAAGCAACATTCGCAACTTAATCATGGGTTGCCTCCACCAGAAGGCTTGCCATCGCCTGTGTTATTTAAAGTCTTTCCACCAGATTCTTTCATTGGGGATTTGCGTATGTCCGCTTGGATAAGCAGTGCTTCATGGGTACTGCTTCCAATGCCGCCCTCGTCCTCATCGCCAATCTTCACGTGCGCCATGTCAATACCCGCCTCCACCAAAGCCAGGCGAACTTGCTCAATTCTTGCGGCATACAAAGTGTCGCTGGCGATTCCTTTGGGCACTGAAATGCGACCGCCTTCGCTGCGCAATGCCTCGGCCAGAATTGCCACGTCGCGTTGACCAAGATTGGACAACTTCGCAGAATCTGGTTTGAAGTGGACTTCGTACAGAGATCGCTGACGAATCACGCCCAAGCGAGTTTGGTCGTTGAATGGCTCGCGCACATATTCTTTGTCCACGGCGTATTGCACTTCGTCTTTCAACACAACACTATCGGTGTGCTTCTTGGGTGGAGTGCTGCATGCAGAAAGTGAAAGAGTGGCAGCAATGAGCGCTACAAATGCAAGTGGCATGCGCAGATTGCGGGTAATGCCAGTCATACAATTGAAATTAATTTTGGCTTGCATCTGACTGCGAATTTGGGTGCCAAGTTGGGTTTGCATCACGAACGCTTTCATGGTCTCTTTCATCGGCATCTTTGTGCTCTTGCGTATCAATTTCTTCATTTTTTTAGGCGATTTAACCCGCGTTTGCGGTTTGAAGTGCTTCTAAGAGCATCAACAAAAGTGGTCCAACAATCAGCAAAAGTGTGGCTGGCATCAGCATTGCCGCAAGCGGAAAGAGCATTTTCACTGACGCTTGATGCGCTCGCTCCTCTAGAACTTGAAGTTCCTCATGCCGCAGGGAATCTGAAAGAACCTCGATCATGTGCGAAAGTCCAGTGCCAAATCGATCGGTTTGCTCAAGCAACGCGCCCAAGGAGCGGAATTCAGTCACGCCAGTTCGTTCGGTGGTTGCGGCTAGGGTTGTTCTCCATCCCGCGCCAAAGCCCACTTCTAACTCAACCAACCTCATTTCTTGGGCTAGAGCGTCGCCACTGCCTTGCAAGGTTTGAGCCACGCCAAGCCACGCGGCAGAAAGTCCCAGGCCGCCTTGAACAGAAATCTGCAGCAAATCAAGCATGACAGGAAATTCCGAAACAATATCTATGCGCCTCTTTGCAAGGCGCACTTCAAGCCACGAGCGTGGCAGCCACCAACCAATGGCGCCACCAATACAACCAACAAGAACTGTGGGCGTAAATGAAGGGTCCTGATCAAACGCCATCCAACCCAATATCACCGCACCCGATATTGTGAGCAGTGCGTGTATGGCAACAAATTTTAGTTGCTGATGGCGTGACACAAGTCCAGCGGTATTTAGACTGGTGCGCAGAGAAATTGGCAGCAATGCAGTTAGACCAAGCGGTTGATCATCGCGCATCCAACTTTCGTTTATTGGGTCTGTATCGGTGTTTGAATTAAATTGCGCGGTGTATCGACTTTTCAAGCCAACGACCACCACGGCAACAAGGGTTGCGAAGCCTGCGATAAGCGGCAGCATCATCATGCGGGCTTCCATTTTTTCTGCAAATCAATGCGGCCGAATCGCTGTATGGAGGTGAGCCCAATTACTACAAGAACCACCGCGACGCCCATAATAGTGTTGCCTTCGGTTCGATTGAACAAGAATTCGCTATAGCCGTCCACCATCACGCACATCAAGGCAACCACGATCGGCGGAAGCACCGCAAGCGCAACCGCCGCCGCGCGTGCGTAGGCAACAATCGCCTTGGAACGGCGCAGCACTCTTGTGCGCTCAACTAAGGATCGGGCAAGTCGATCGGTGGTGTCGGCCAAATTACCGCCGGCGGATATTTGAATGATCAACGCAAGGCCAAACGCACGCAGCGCGGACAGTGGCGATTGCAGCAACACGCGCCGTATTGCGATCGCCAACTCTTCGCCCATGGCTTCGCGTTGAATGATTTGTCGAAACGCCATTTGCGTTTCGCCACGAGTTTCCACGGAAAGAATCTGCAGCATTCCCGATAAAGGGATTCCGGCTCTCAATGAGCGGCTTGCGCCACCAACCGCTTCAATTGCGTATTGCTCTTCGAGCACCAGTTGTATTTTTTGTTTGCGAATGCGCAGCATCTCGGTCACGCCAAAGCACAGCACGAAAGCGGCAATAGCCAATGTTGGACGTTCGGCAATCACCCAGATAAATCCCGCCAACACTAGCCCGATGACCAACGGAAACGGCGAACGCTGGTTCTTGTCTTTGATTTTTTCCGGGGTCTCTACCGTGGCGGGAGCGGGCGAGTTGGCGCGGTTGCCCATTCGCCGCATAAAAAATATCCACGCCGTCATAGCAATGGCTGCCGAAAGTATTGGCAGCAGCAGGGTCTGCAAGGTCATTCCTATTTGTTCTCCGCTTGGAGCGGTCCAGCTGCAAATATTGCAGGGTTAAGCATAATTCCTCGAGTTTGAAGGCGCTCTAGAAACCGTGGCTGAATTCCGGTGGCCACAAATTGGCCAATGGCTTTGCCATCACGCACGCCTTCAAGTTGAAATTTATGCAGCGTCGAGATTTTAATTCCATTTTCGTCGCTGCCGCACAACTCCACAATTTCGTTCACCACACGCCGGCCATCAGGTAGGCGCGCCAAATGCACCACAACGTCGATCGCTGATGCGATGTATTCACGAAGCACTCGAATGGGCATTTCAAAGCCACCCATGGAAAGCATGGACTCAAGTCTGGTAAGTGTGTCTTTGGCGCTGTTGGCGTGCAAAGTGGTCATGGAGCCTTCATGCCCAGTGTTCATTGCCTGCATCATGTCAAAAGTTTCTGCGCCGCGACATTCACCCACAATGATGCGGTCTGGTCGCATGCGAAGCGCGTTGCGGAGAAGTTCTCTCGTTTCGATGGCGCCAACGCCCTCCACATTTGCAGCTCGTGACTCTAAACGAACAATGTGGCCGCCCTCGAGTCGTAGTTCCGCGGCATCTTCAATGGTGATAACGCGTTCAGTGGTGGGAATGGCCACCGAAGCGGCATTGAGCATTGTTGTTTTTCCAACACCCGTACCACCCGAGAAGATCACATTCAGTCGACCCGCCACCATGGCTCGAAGCAAATCCGCGGTGGCGTTGGTGAGCGTTCCTATTTTGATAAGTCCATGTAATCCAAGCGCGATCTTTGGAAAGCGTCGGATGCTGAGTTGGGCGCCATCCACGGCAAGCGGTGGAATGATTGCATTGATGCGTGAACCATCGGATAGACGCGTGTCCACCATGGGACTGAGTTCGTCAATGCGTCGGCCTGTGTTGCGAACCAAGCGCTGAATCACATGCATCAAATGTGCCTCGTCGCGAAATTGCGCATCGGATTTTTCTAAACGACCTTGACGCTCAACGAAGACTCGATCTGGACTTACAACAAGAATGTCGGTGATCGATTCGTTGCTGAGCAGTGGCTCAAGTGGTCCAAGCCCAAACATGTCATCCAACACGCCTTGCACAAGCCACGCTTGTTCTTGGTTGGAAATAGCTGTTCCCTGCTCCAGCATTTTTCCAACGCGCTTGCTGCACTCGGCTACAAGTTGATCGCGGTTCATTTGGTCCGCGGCGGCAAAATCAAATGTGCTTAGAAGGCGCGTGTGCAGTTCGCGTCGCAGTGTGGCAAGCGCCGCGGTGTTGATTGGGCTGACGATCTTCGCGTCACTCACGGGGTCTTGGTCTCGTTGGGAACCGTGGCTTGAGGCAAAGTTTCCAGCGTGGCGGGAATTTGATTTTCAGTTGGCGTGGTTGTGGATGGCTGCGGCTCCAGTGTGGCGGGAATTTCATTGACAACCGGCGTGGTTGCAGATGGCTGCGGCTCAAGCGTGGCGGGAATTTCATTCACAATCGGCGTGGTCGCAGATGGTTCGGGCTCAAGCGTGGCTGGAATTACATTGACAACCGGCGTAGTTGTTGACGGTTCAGGTTGCACTTTTTTTTCAACCTCAACGCTTTGGGTCGCTGGATAGGTATCGGCGGCTGAAACTCGCGCATCGTCAGGTCTGCGCAAAGCGCCGGGACCACGTAGACCCGCCAAGCCAAGAGCTTTCAATCGCTCTAGCGGCTTTCCAGTTTTGGTTGCCCCAGCGAGCGAGCCTTCCATAAACAACTCCCAATCATTCGGAGCTTCATGCAGATCGCCAGGCAGCGGACGCACAGTTCCATTATCAAGTGGTTCCACCAATTCAGCCGTAACCATCACCACCAATTCGGTCTGATCCTCTTCATATCGAACACTTCGAAACAGCACGCCAAGCACGGGAATATCTCCAAGAATTGGAACCTTTGAAACGCGGCCCTGTTCCTTGGTGCGAAGCAAGCCAGCCATGGCGAAAGATTGACCGCTTCCAAGTTCCACGGTGGTGCTAGATCTTCGCGTAATCACGCTTGGAACGGTGAATCCGTTTTGTCGCAGCGAACCAATTTCGCTTAACTCACTGACTTCTGGAGCCACTTCCAAACGGATGCGTCCTTGACCAAGCACTTCGGGGCGGAAGTTCAATCGCACACCAAACTCTTTGTATTCAATCGTCACCGAACTACTTGCGCCAGAGTTTTGCACAACCGGAATTGGAAACGCGCCTCCAACTAAAAACGTGGCGCGCTCTCCGCTGATGGCAACCAAGTTGGGTTCGGCAAGCAAGCGAACATATCGATTCTCAGAAAGAGCCTGAATATAAAATTCCAAATCAGAGCCTGGAACGCCTCCAAATAAAGTTACGGCGCTTGTCACTGCGTTCTTATCGAATCCAAAGTTTGGACTGGTGACGCCGCTTGCTTCAGTGGCGACGTTGCCACCGACGGTGGCTGTTTGTTGCGCGCCAGCGCCCGGCGAAATTGAGACTGGTTGGAATGGGGTTCCGCCCGGAGCTTGGTAGCCACCGAAAAACGAATTACCGCCGGCCACCGCGCCAAATGCCAACTCGCGCAATGCATATCGGCTTGCCTCGGCAATGCGCACACGCAATTGCACTTGTTGCACGCCAGCGATGTGAGTGAGATCAACCCACTTTAATCCCGAGGCAGTCATAAAGGCTTGGATTAAGTTTGCCGTGGCAAGGTCCGGCATTGTGCCACGCAGTGCTACTGTTCCTTCAATTTCCTCGACCTGAAGATTCACGTTGAAGATGCGGCAAATCTTGGACTCCAACATTTTTGTTTGCTTTGAAACAGAAGCCGCATACGTTGGCGCGGCGATTGGCCCGCTTTCAGTGGATTTTTTCGTGTCCTTTGCAACAGGGCCTGCGGCGACTGGCGCGGCTTCATCTGAGCCAATACCCATGAGCGACTTTGTTGTAGCTGTAGCAAATTGACCCAAGTCTGGATTGGCATCGTCATCGGATCGCAAAGTAATTCCAATTGTGCCGCGAGCGCTTGCAAGTTCAATTTGCGCAGCTTGCTCGGGAGTCACGGCTAGTGTTACAGAGAGTTTGCGTTGGCTTGCATTGCGGCGATCATCTGTTTCGTTTGGTTTGCCTCCAACAGTTTCGTCATTCACCGCAAGCACACGCATGCGTTCTTGAACTGTGCGTGTGATTTTTTCTCGCGGGGCATTTCCTGTTGCCGGCGCTTCCATAGTGGCAAGAATGTCCACAAGCGCACCTGGGTAAAGCACAACGCCTGGAGCCGGATCACGTAGCGACACAACGATTGCGCGGTATCCAGGTGGAATTTGGCTGGCGATCAAGGAACCAGATCCTTGCACAACAAGATCCTCGATCGTGATCGCCTGTCCTTTTTTCATGGGCATCACCAAAGTGCGACCCACAACAGATTGAATTGATGCAAACCCTTTTTTGCCATTGACCATTGCTCCGGATGGCACGGCAGTAAGATCCTTTGCAACAAGCTTGTGCCCGGCGGGAAATTCCTGGGCAGTGGCGATTATTTCACTAGAGCGTTGAACTTCAGAACTGCCGCCACCCACAAAGACAAATTGCACAAATACAGCAAGCAGTGCTGCAACAACTGCCATGACAAGGCCGATCATGATCAAACGAGTTGTAGACATGTTTCCATTTCTGCGATTAAGTGGAGTTTCGTAAGCTCAGTCTTAGTTCAATAGTCATGTGACTATCGACACAAATCACGCAGAATCTGAGTGGAAATGAAATATTTTGCCCCTGAATTTACATGGGGTTCTTGCCCAAATGTGATTTACGGCTCGGGTTCCTTCACCATGCTGGCTCGTCCTTTTAGAACGGCTGGCAGTGGCATCATGCGGCTAAGTCCAAGCAATTGCACATTTGAGTAATTGGTCTCAATTAGAACCGTGATTGGGGTGCCAAGTGGTGCCGTAGATGGATCTTGCGGAGTGAGGGTAAGGGTTGCCCCCACAATGCCAGAATTTAAAAGGGCTGCATTTACCTTATTTTCAACGTCCGCAGATGTGGAACCGGAAAGGGCGGCAACTCGAGCACCAACGCGCGCGGCATGATCCATTTGGATTGATTTAAGGGCGACCCAACCATATTCAAACCCCGCAAAAATCACTAAAAGCATCACTGGAAGTGCCACAACCATCTCGGCACTTTCAGAGCCGCGGCGAGAGTGATTGAATCGGTTCAATTTCATAGAACACCTCCAAATTGTTCCCAATACCACCATGCGGCAATAGTTCCAAGCAAGATGGATGGAGCATATGGAAACCATAACTTAGGGCGCGGCTGAGGTTCTGCTTGATAGATGACATTCTCATCCTGATTTAACTTGTGGCCCTTTAGAAATCGTAAAAATCCCAATCTGGTCATCATGATTTGATGAAAAATAGCGTTTGGAATTTGGGTGATGCCGCAGCGCTTCACAATAAGCCCCATTGCTGCAAAAAAACCTACTATCGCCACGCTTAATAACAGCACCGTGGCGGATTGAAACCCAAGCCATGATCCAAATGCCATCATTAATTTGGCATCGCCAGCGCCGCCACGGGCGAAAGCATATGCAGCTAGAAATACACCGCCAGCCATCCCGGCTCCCTTTAAAGAATCTACAACTCCGGGCATTCCGGCAACAATACCGCTGTAAGTAAGACCTGCCACTAGTAGAGGCAAAGTGAGCCAATTTGGAATAAGCATTGTGCGTAGATCGGTAATGGTTGCCACGATTCCGGCTGCGATGAGCAAGATCCAGACCCATAATGAGGGTCCTTCTTCAGATTGTGCCACATTTCCTACAAAAGGCACGTCAAAGCATAATAAATTTAGAAATATCGAAGACATTAATATTATGATCCTTGAGAGTATCTCACTTTGGTGAAATATCCTAACTAGTGTAGCAAAATCAACGTAGAACTTGAAATTTATGCGTAATTCAACTGATCTTATTTGGGCCAATAGACGAGGTGCTTCCACGGCCACGGTTCTTGTTTTTCTGCCAGTTGTTTTAATGTTGTCCTGGTTTGGCGTGGAAATTGGATTGGCGGTTCGCTCGGTAACCAGCGCCAAGTTTGCCGCGGATGCGGTTGCTTTAGCCGCCGCGGCGCGATATCGGGACAGTGGCAATGCTGTCCGAGCCGATGCTCAAGCGGCGGCAGCGGGCAATAGGGGGCCAAATGGTCCGATCGTGGTCACTATTGGAAACGGTCCAGCCGGCGGAGGCGATGTTGAATTTGGCCACTGGGACGATGAACTTAAAGTTTTTACCGTTGACCCAGATGGTGGGCCAGCTGTTCGAGCGCGCGTGCGGTTTGCGCCGGATCATCCCAATGGTTCACCTGGCTTGGTGCTTGGAGGATTCTTTGGAACCTCGACCATGGCATTTGAACGCGTGAGCATTGCGGTCTATAACCCTCCACGCAATACCACTTCACTGCTTTTGAATGCGCAAACATCCAGCGCCATCGCTTTAGATAATGAGGCCCGGCTAGTTTCCAAGGGCGGTGTGTCGGTGCGATCAATCAACGCGAATGCTTGCCAGATTTTGCCTAATGCATCAATGCAACTTACTGTGTTGCGCCTGCCAGGAACAATAAATCCACAGAGCAAGTTGGCTGTGGACGGCGTTGTGCAGGAGTCTGAAGTGATTCCTGCTGATCCCATGAATGCAATTGATTTGCCTGCTTTTGTAGTGCCTATAGAGGAACTTCCAGAAATCGATCACGATAATATTGGCGTGACTCATGTTGCACCAGGCATTCATGGGTTTCTGCAAGCCAATGGTGGAACTGTGATTCTTGACCCGGGTCTGCATCAATTTGTGCAAGGGATATTTATTCGCGGATCTTGCAATTTGCAACTCGATCACGCAACAATTCAATTTGCAAATTCAGCAGTGTTGACATTGGGCCAAAGCAGTGTGATGGAAGGAACGCCAGCGGACGGAATTGGCGATTGGTCTGGGTACTGGTTTATACAACGGGGCGCAACAGCGCCTTGGAGAATTGCTGGCTCAGCGATAGTCTCTTTTGAGTCGGGTTGCTACGCACCCGATACGGCGCTTCAGATGGAACTGAATGCCCAAGCACGTTTGGGAACAGCGATTCTTGGATCTGTAGAGGAGCATGGTTCAGCTCTTCTAGAATTCACCGACGTTATTGATGAACTCACTACTCAAGCGGTGCCCGGGCGGGCACGTTTGGTGCGTTAAAAGTGATGGTGAGTGGTTTGAAGTGGCTATGCCGCACTTTTTTAGTTTTTTTGGCAGTGTAAAAACACAAACAGCCCCGCTTTGGGCGGGGCTGTTTGGAAATTACAAATTTATTTTACGGGGTGTTGTTAGTTTCATCGAGCGAATCAATTGTGTCTTGTTGCTTTTCCGAGATCTTGTCTCGAAGTTGCTTAGCTGAAGCAATCGCACCAGCGGCGACAACCAAAACAGACACGGCCAACTCAGCGCTTTCAGCGCCGCGCTCGTCATTGATGAAGTTTTTAATCCAGTTTGTCATGTGAGTATCCTTTCAAATAAGTCCTTATATAAACTCCGCCAAACACCTTGTTTGACTGCTATTGACTGAAATATATTACGTTTCAAAAATAGAATTGCAAATGGAAAAGTAAATTTTTATAAGTGTCCTATAAATTTCCAGCGCCAAACCGGACTGCTGTGGTTCGTTGGATTTGGCAGTGTAAAAACACAAACAGCCCC
>Ga0214919_10007483_pt1 | contig 14720 bp, 13 predicted proteins | sample LL1503_MetaG_FD_177994 | JGI IMG/M metagenome (GOLD analysis project Ga0214919, IMG submission 177994) | Freshwater microbial communities from Lake Lanier, Atlanta, Georgia, United States - LL-1503 | ecosystem: Environmental > Aquatic > Freshwater > Lake | place: USA: Georgia | collected... | reverse complement strand
GAAGTATGTTAATGACGAAGTATGTTAATGACGAAGTATGTTAATGACGAAGTATGTTAATGACGAAGTATGTTAATGACGAAGTATGTTAATGACGAAGTATGTTAATGACGAAGTATGTTAATGATATATAAAAGTATTACAATTTTCCTAAGAAAAGTGTAATAAAATCTCCCCGCCTGGAGTTGAACCAGGGACCCACGATGAAATGCTTATAACGCTACAAATCGTTGCTGCTACCACTGAGCTACGGGAAGTTTTATTTGTTGGAGCATTACACTCCGTATAACCATTATACTATCTCTTTAAGTAGTTTTTAACACTTTAGCTAATTGTTAATTAATGCCAATTATCTAAAAAACCAAATCCGCAATAACCATTCTATGATCGCTTATCCATTTTTTCTCATCATCATCGCCATATACTTTCGCATCCACTATTTTAATGTTTTTGGTATAAATAATATCCACGCGCTGTTCGGGTTCTTTTTGATAGAGTGACCCCGCCGGCCAAGTGAAGCCAGGTTCGTCTTTATTTATAGAGCGGAAGGTGTCTGCGAATCCCTGTTTTTCAAACTCTTTGGAAACTGGGGCTTTAATTTTGTCTAAATCTAGGTGCGAGGGCTCGTTAAAGTCGCCGGCAATAATGGCTCGGTCGGTTTTCTTCACTTTTGCTAGCTCCTCTTTTATTCGCGGTAGACGTCTTTTCGCACACATTTTCAAGATCCGATCTAAGCTGTAGCTTAGGGGCACCGTTTCACTGGATTTATACACCAAGTTATTCATATGATGCGGGAGAGATGGCACATCGTCTAAATGAATACCACCAATATAAATTGGTTTTATACCCGACTTGAGTTTCACGTGATTATTATCAATGATGGTTAATTTATATGGATTTATTAATACACAGGTGCCTTCAAAGTTGTTTAAGTTTAATAATTTTAGACCAAGTTCGTTAGCTATTTTCTCTAAATTATAATTATTTATCTCTTGGAGAAATAGGACATCCGCGGCTATTTTTTTTAGAATGCTAATCCACTTATTTAATAGAGTGCCTTTTTTTCCGGGATGTTCATCGCATAAATTGATGGTTGCAACGCGGAGGTAGTGCTTCATATATATATGCAACACAACCTTTTCCAGCAATTCCGCTTGCGGTCGGAGTTTCAAAGGGGCTAAACGCCCCTTTAATTGTTGGAGCTAAAACAACCTTTGCTAAAAAAGATTGCACCTACGTAGAGGTAGTTTTTTGGCCCAACCTTTTCCTAAAAGGTTGTTTTTTGGCCCAACCTTTTCCTAAAAGGTTGTTTTTTGGCCCAACCTTTTCCTAAAAGGTTGCTAGCAGAACCCCAAACACTTCTTCACCGCCTTGTTAATCGTCGGCTGGAACAGCGCCAACTTCACGCAGACATCAAACATTTGCTTAAACTCTGCCTTCTGTGCCTCATCCTCCGGAAACAATCTATAATGCGACATAATATAATTAAACAAACTGTTAATACTTTCTGCCAATTGTTCTGTAGTAACACGGTTCCTACTCTCATTGGTAGTAATTAGTTCGGTAATTAACAACATAATGCGAGGAATATCATTTTTGTCAATCTTTCCATCTGCCATAATAGCTTTAACCGAGGTATCGATGGTGGTGATAAAACTAACGTTTTGTGTAAACTCCATTTATAATATAGGTTATGATAAATGTTTATATTGTTATATTGTTTATCTTATCTTATCTTATCTTATATTTATTCTATTAAAATTAACAAAGCCACTCGGTTCATTTGATTCAGGGTGTAAGGCAAAAGGCATAAACCTAGTGTCATCTATTCTACTATGATTCCCTCTACCACCGCTGGGTTGAGACTCTTCTGCTTGAAAATTATAATCAATCACAGCAAATGGAATACTAACTAGCGGTATAGCCAAACCAGTATTTTGGCTAAACCAAAATGATAGAGGTATATTTGTATTAACTACATTATTAATTATTTGAAATACTTTCCTACATAACGGGCACGAATTATTAATTTTTACCCACGTTTCAAAACAATTGGTATGAAAGGTATGATTACATTCAGTTAATTTAATGTCAATAGTTTCACTTATACACTCTAAACAAATAGCACAGTCACTCATTGCTGAATGAAATAAAAAATAATATTTATATCATAATTATATCATTATTATACCATTATAATTATAATATTAGTAGTAATTTCTAAGACATATTTATCTTTTTTGCATAGGCTTTGTATATTTCGACATCATATACAACAGGATCCCATACTTTCCAAATACCATCTATAAAATACCGCATCATATAAAGCGGAGTATATCGAAATATACCATTTTTTTCAGCATAATGGTAACAGTAATCGTCGTAGGATTTTATGGAAATATCGTGCCCGTATTTAGCGCTACAAAACTCATACATATCATTAGCAATCAACCCGATAAAGAGTTGATGTAGCTTGCTTTGCTCTGCTGAGCCATATTCTGTGCAAGCACCGTCTGAAAAGGATTGTTCTATCACATAGGCAATTGCGCTTGCGGTCGCATTTTGGAGTGCAGAACCCTCCATTTTATATCTATATTATTCGGTTATTTAAATATATTATTTTAATTATATATATAAATGTCTGACGTTTTACTAACTGCAGTAACGTGCGACTATTGCAATGAAACATTTACTACACCTTCTTTTTTACACCTTAGCAAGTTTAAAACGCCGACTGTGTCGGCGGTTATGAGTGACGAAGGTAACAGTTCCCACGCACTTTTCAAGTGCGAAGGTGTAAAATTACATTTAACGCACGTCCATTTTATATGTTTATTATGCAATCATAAGCCTCAGCATAACAGTCAATTAGATTTGGTAATACACGAGTGGATACATCATCCGTCGATATTTACGATTTCATAACCAACTAACTAATTTATTTTCGACGTTTATGTGAGAGTCGGTTTCTGCGCGTTTTTTTCAAATGTCTTGCGTTTTTAGAATGTCGCGTTTTCTTAATGTGTTTTGTTTTTCTACCTCGTCGAGAGCGTGTTTTTCTACGCCCTCCGGAAAAAGTCATATATTTTCCTTCATCTTGATTCTTTGCAATTATTTTTAATGCTTCCATTTCCTCTCTCCAATGGGTCTCAGGTGTTTCATCGTCGTCATAATAATCTATCTCTTGAGTTGCCTCTTCGCCAAGCCCCGTGTCTGCATATACTCCGTCAATAAACTTATTAAACTCATCTTGTTCAATTTTAACTAACTCAATCAGCTCAATATCAACAACAATAACGAGCAATTTACTAGGAACTGTATTATTTGGATCTATATCAAGTTCTATATAGTCAGTTATAAAATGGTCAAGATAACGATATTTTCCGGCAGGTTTAAATACTTCTGCTTCCCATGACGTTTCTGGAGATGCATAACATACTTTATCTGTGCGCATCATAAATACAACTTTACTATAATTAATAACCGGGTCAGCGATATCGTCACGTTTAAATGAAAAATAAACAGCAATACGTAAATCAATAGTCCACGAACGCATAGGAAAATCAAAGGGAATTGATTTAATACCGAGAGCCGGGTTTGGAATAAACTTAAGTAATGTCTCGCTTGTAAATACTGTTGGAGATATACCACTAAAAATGACAATTTTATTATCACCTAAGCCATATAGGGTTTTAATATAATATTCTACGCCATTTTTAAAAGCTTTATTACTTTTAGCGGTTTCACAATTGTTTTCTGTAATAGAAAACTTTGGATTGCGTTGTAGACTCATTATCTCTGTTATTGGAATCTCATTTTCTACTATCGCTTCATTTAACGGTATAATATGTTTTGTAGTAGGACCATATGCTAATTTCAAATACTCCTTACGCACATTAATACTATTTCCCTCTTCATCTTTATAATTACGTGTAAAATTGGTCAACCAATTACTTAGATCGCTGGGTATAAACTTAGTATTTCTATATACTATTAAGTTAACTAAATAATATACGATAGGAGAAGATAAAGATTCATTCCATTCAGGATTTCCTCTCCACGAAAGAATAAGCCTGTTAATATCGTCTATCAAATAACATGACGCTAACAGCGATATAAACGGTTTTAATCTTGATGGAGACGTTTTTGCCGACTTAAAAAATTGTCCTTTAATTGATTCTTTATATTCTGGTCCATAATTGTCTGCTACAAAATTATCAAACCATTCTTTATTTTCAGAACTTCCAACCATAGCCATTGCCATAATATTATATATTACAATATATTTTTATAAAAAAAATCAACTAAATAATTTTATTTATATAATGCGTAAATAATAAAATTGAAATGCTTTTATTTTTATATGATTATGGCACTCTACACACAAACAAACAAAGATGGTTTTCACAATTGAACAACGTGGGAAAAACGCCGAGCGGATGTATGATGAATGGCGAATGGTGGAGGATGAAGAATTTCTGGAGGATGAAGAAATGCTGGAGAATTTGACCTACAGCGACGATGACCGAGTGCGGTATTTGTCTGCAATGGAAAACTATATTCACGGAATGAAGAACCGTAAAAAGGCTCGAATGCCTAAAGTGAAATGCACTCCCGCTCAGCAAACGGAGTATAGGCTGAAAAAAGAGTTCAAACGTCAACGTGCAGAGCAGAAAAAGGCAGAGGACGCGTATATGCAAAACAAACGCCGTGAACGCACGACAGTTGTCAAAGAACAGCAAGATGACGAAGATTGTGACGACGTGTGCTTGGTGAAAGATGCGTATTGGACTAGAATGGAGATAGAAGAGCGTGAGTGGGATGAGTATCTTGCGGTGTTTAGGCGGTGAAGAAGCAACAATTACGTCTGCTGCGCTTGCCCTTGCAGTCGCGTTATAAAGGTTGAAACAAAAAATCCAGAAAAAAATAACATAGTTTATAGTTTCTTTTTACTAATAGTTTTTACGCATTTCTTAGATATACGTTTCTTAGATATACGTTTCTTAGATATACGTTTCTTAGATATGCGGTTTTTAAATACACGTTTCTTAGATATGCGGTTTTTAAATACACGTTTTTTGGTTATTTTTATGAGTTTTTTACCTTTTCTTGTTAGTTTAATCTTACGTCTATATATTTTTCTGCCACCGCTCATAAGACTAATTGTGGCATTTATTTTTTCAATAATATCTGGCAGTTGTAACAGTGTCAATATACGTTCTTTTCTCTCTGGATTAAGTCCAAGATTGGTCTCAATATAGGTTTTATATCCTTCAATGGTAGGTCCTTCTTCCCCTTCAACTGATGTAAAATAATTTTGAAAATCCGACCCTTCGGTAATAGCATAAATTAATGTCTGCAATTCTTCTGCTTCCGTTTCAGCCGGCGGAGGCTCAAACTTATAAAAATGGGTAATAGCCGGAGCAATTGATAAAATTATTTTTTCTAAATTACCGTTCACGCAACTAGCCGCGAACCCAGTAGGTTTAATCAAGGGGTCAAACGTGGCAGTTGTTTGCCCGTATCCACTTATAAACTCGGTAATGTAAGTTTGCGCCCAAGCCACCTGAACTTGTTCTGGCAAAAGTTCTATAAACATCTGTATGACCATTAAATCGTCAGCGTATGAGCCATCCAGCGAATCATCAAAACGGGGGTGAATCATAATGCCCTCGTCTTTGTTAAATACTGCGTGTTTTACTAGTTTTTTTCTTATAGATAAGTCATCAAAAATGCGTGTATCCGCTTCATCACCTTCATCGGAATTGTGTTTACCTAAAAGCGTGAGTAGGAAAATGTAAAACTCTTTGGCAATAGAGTTCAACTTGTCCTTAGGAGACATAGAATCATAACCTCTGCTGTCAAACACGTTATCTATCTCACTACGTCCGACCGTGTCATTAAACAATTTAAATATTTTTTTTACATCCAGATGTTTTGATAACGCATGAACTACCATACACGCATAAGGTTTTTCATATACAATAGCTTCACCTTCTGTTTCGGCTGGTACCGATACACATTTGAATACAGCGTTTTTTACGGGTTCCATATCAGTCAAACCCGCTTGACGCCATAGTGCCAACGGTGTATTTCCTAATGATTCTATGCCATACATTGTATTTATTTTCATTTTACTTAGCGGTATTTTTTCGCCCTTTGGCGGTACTAACAAACGCACTAGTTCTTCGTAAGTGACAGGCGACCTACCTATAGTTGAAGTCGGGTCTATAACTATAGGAGGGAGAGGGAGAGGTTCTGATCCGGGTTCTGTTTGCTCGGCAAACGTTACATCTGCCTCTTGAGCTAAGATATCTTCCACTATAATCATAACATTATCCGCTTGCGAATCAATACTATCATCCTCTTGTGGTTCAACAATAGCATTGTGCATTTCCTCATGATCATATATTGATTCTTCCCAGTTTGAACCATAGAACAATGTGCCATTTAAGATACAGCCTGTAAAATCAGCAACAGCTAAGTTCGTATATCTCAAGTCCGCCCCGGTTAAATCCGCACCACGTAATGACGCTCTGCGTAAATCAGCGTATTGTAAAATCGCTCCGGTTAAAATCGCACCATCTAATCCAACGTTGCGTGAGTGAGCGTATCTTAAATTAGCGTTGGTTAAATTAGTATTTGACAAATCACAAGACATCAAAATAGCAAATCTCATATCCGCTTCAGTAAAATTAGAACCACTTAAATTAGCATATGTAAAAAAGGCATTCATTAAATAGGTGCTTTGAAAGCTGGAGTTTTGTAAAGTTGAATGTTCAAAAATCGCTCCAGTATAGTTCTTATAATCCAAATCTACATTATTTAATCGAACATTACTAAAGTCTTGTACTTCTACGTTTAAATCCTCATTACGCAATATATCGTCACTATAACGATCACCCTCTATCTGATCAAATGTATTAAACTCCAATCTTGATATATAATTGCGACCGTTTACAGTAATAGCTACTCCTTCTATTCGAAGACCATTTAATATTCTAGCATATGATGGTTGATCGGGTAGGTTGTTGATTGAATAAAACCCGGTGTTTGCGACACGCGCAAAGACGTATCTTGGATCTGGAAACAATATGCGCAATTCTTCCATAATCTGCGCATTTATTACTGCTTGATTAGCCAATTTATTTATATAAGTTGTTATATTGTCTACAATAAACTCTGGGGCAAATAAGTTCAGCATATGATGGCTCCTTATATACTACCTTTTACAATTCCGTTTGCAGTCGGATTATAAATGTTGTGTTTTGGCTCAACCTTTCCACTTGCTCCGCCGACAAAAGGTTGGTTTTTGGTTCAACCTTTTCTAAAGGTTGTTTTATCCTCTATTTTCTTCAATAAGCTTTCGTTATAAATAAGACCACTCGGTTTATAGGAATCAATCGCTTTGTATTCTTTACCACTAGCAGCCTTTGACTCAGTGCCCCTATGAAACATCAATTCATTTGGATCATTGCTATCAATCATAGTATTTTTATCATCCTTCCCCTCGACTTTATTCCCGTGTCCATCAATAATAACACCAGTTTTTTTCTATATTTCAGCCCGCACATAATTCGGTACCCAATGTTTCCACGAAATAAATAATAAATTTGGATGTGTATAACAAACAACAAAGCCATTGTCTCTCAATTTATCAATAATATATGCAGTACAAGCCCCGTGGTCGTAGCGCGGGACACCAATAATCATTTCCGGGATAGTATACCAACAATGCTGGTCGTCTATATGTTGTCTTGATAATACCTTGATTTTATTATGAATGCGGCTTAATATTTTATTATAAGTAGAGAGAGTATTTAAATCATGTTGTTGTTTTCTCTCATATAAATCATCTAAATTCAGTTTAACTTGTTCATCATTCTCGTCACCTAATGTAAATATGGTATCCATGAATTATATTACATTAAAGAAGATAAAAATATTACAGATATTATACCAATATAAAAATAAGAGTTAAATTGTATTTATTTTATATTTATTTTTTACTAATAGATTTATTGTGAAGAAGCTTATATTTATAATTTTTCTTCAAAGTACCTGATTGTTTAGTAATTGATTTATTTGCTCCTCCGTCAGCTGATATTAATTTACGTTTTTTTTTAGAGGTTTTTACAACAACAACATTTTCTACAACAGCCGTTTCTGGGGCTTCAGAATTTGTATTTACAGCAGGTGCTACTATTACCGGTATTACTTCTTGTTCATCAACAACGGTTTCATCATTTTGTTCATTATTGCTAGCTTCTGTTAATACTTTTTTATCACAAGCTATTTCAATCATTGGATAATTTGGAATAGATGCATTATTATCTATTTCGGCTATTTCTTCTTTTGTTAAACCAAAATAAGCATATAATTCTTGCTCGTTATTAAATTTTTGTTTATCATCAATAAGTGGCAAAAACAATGAGGTTTGAATATTAAAATTATTGCCAATTATTTTTGTTGCATCTGCAATATAATGAAATAATTTAGACTGTATTAAGTTTAATGTATTTTGTGTTGGTTCTAAAATAAAAAACGGTGACTGTGTAATACCGTATTTACCGTCCTTATCGTAATAAACATAATTATAACTACCTAAACCATTAAAAATAAGCTTTCTAATATCACTGTACTTGTTTTTTTCATTAGACATACAGATTTTTATCCCTTTTGCGACTATACCGTGTACATTTTTAAATTTACCACTGCCAATCCGTCGTGTATCAAATATATGGGAGTGCTCGATAACAACATTTCCATTTATAGTTGCCATGTGTTTTAATTTATCTAATATGTTTACTCCATAATTGGGAATAAAATCATTCGGCTGTATTACTCTTCTGTATTGATTATTGTTAACATCAATTATAGTGCTTTTATCTGTTAAATTATTAGGTGTATTTTGTACAACAATATAATCAATCGTCATCATAATATGCATTAATCTATTCACTGCAGCCGTTGTAAACATTTTAATACAAATAATATGTTTATTCGTATAAATTTCGTTTAAATCTGTATTGGTTTGTTGTATTTTGTGATTTGGTACACGATATGCAGATGGGTGAATGAAAGCCAAATAACCATCTTTGTTTAAAAGGGCTAGTCCTTTTGTGGCAAAAAACACATATATATTTTTTTTCCCAGTGGTTTTGGTACCTTTCTCATTAAAAGGTGGATTTCCAATAATTACATCAAATAAGATTACACCCTTCATGTCAAAAAAATTTTTCTTCCATTTACTTTCTTCTTTTAAAAAATCAGCGCAAACAATATTTGGATTAGCATTACCATCAATCATTTTAAATATTTTTTTACACACTTCAACATTTACTTTGTTAATTTCAACCATAAAAAGCATTTCCTCGATAATATGGATACTTCTAACGTCTTCATCTTCATAACCGGCTACGTCTTTCAAACCTTCCATTAATTTATAATATGCTACAATTGGAAAATTACCAATACCATTGGCAGGGTCTAACCATTTTAAAAGTGGATTTTTCCAAACGGACTTAGGTAATTTATCCAACAGCTCGCATATCAATTCTGGTGGAGTAAATACTTCACCCAAATCTTCTTTTTCTGTTTTTCTAATAGTCAGATGCTCTCTAATAATTTTAAGTATTTTTTCATTTATGATAAAGGTTGCGCTACAATCCGGAGACATTTTATCGGTTTCAGTTTCATTATATTTTACAATATTGGCCTTATTCTGCTTACTATATTCTTTTACCATTAAAATGCTATCTTTTATATTGCAATATAGTTTAAAAAACTCATTTTTACTAATTTCATTATGTTGTATATTTTCAATTATTATTGTAAAAACCTTTCTATTATTTTGTAACATTTTAATAACACCATTAATTAACTCTGCAATAGGCACATCTAATTTATTTTCTTTATCTTCAATACGTAACGATTTTAAATAATAACAATCAATTATATTTCCCATTTCATTATCGCATACATCCTTAACAAAATCTGTTATATGTTCATAATTACTTGCTATATAAGGTAACTCTTCATTAAGACGTTTAAATCCTTTTTCAATTTCTTTCATATCCGTACATTTATCTTCAGTATTATCATTAAATAAAATATATAAAGTTAATAAATTAAGTAGATATTCTTGTATTTCTTTACGTTTTTGTTCTTGAGTTATTGTCGAATCGGATAACTCCGGCACATCCTTGTCGGCAGTATCAGCAGTATCAGCCGGTTGAGTGGTTGTAGTGGCTTGCATATTTCCTTTTCTTGTTAATAGTTTGGTTTTTATTGCCTGTTTTATTTTATCAAACGTTTGTTTTTGTATAATGTTAAATAACTCATCAATTGAAATATCGTCAATTAAATTAATAACGCTTTTAGAGTTGTCTTCATTTTGCCTAAACTCTATGGTTTTTTGATTAAAACTATATTCATTATTCAATCCAAGTGCATCAACTAAACTTTTATACATATTTAAATATTCTTTGGTATTGTCTTGTAGATTTATACCATTTAAATTGAAACTGTATAATAATTGATGAGCTTTGTTAAATCTTTCAGTTAAACTTGATGGTTTTTTTCCAAAGTTTACATTACTCTCATATTCATATAAAAATTTTATAAAACGGGTTTTTAATATATCTATAAAATAAGCTCGATTTTTACCATTTCTTTCTGTTAGTACCCTAAACATACTTTGGTATATAACGTCAACTGATGTTATTGGATCCATATGTAAAGCAATGTCGACACAAGGTAAACTTACACCCACTCGCATTTTTTGACCTGTTAGTATTATTAAACTTTTGTTTAATTTATACGCTTTGCATTCTTCTTGACGGATACATTCTTTATCGTCGCTACTTTTAAGACATTTTGTAGAAAAACACAAATTATTATGCATGTCTTTCAAACTATTCGGAAATTCTAATTTATGTACGTCTTGAATGGTCCCATTATATAATTTTTTAATGTCAGCGTATTTTTTTTCATCTAATTTTGTAATATTTTTACCATGCAATATAATAAAACAAAAATTATCTCTGAAAAAATCGTTTCTCAATAATTCTAACATAAGATAACGCATCAATGGTTCTATTATACCTTTATCCTCTTCACTATCTTCTTCACTATCCTCTGGTTTACTAGTGCTTGTTCCTGTTAAGTGTGTTGGTAAAAACCATAATTGAGTATGTTGTTTATTTAACACATCAAATCCATGTACGTTTAATAAAAAGTTTTCAAAAACAATTTTTTCTATGTATTTTAATAATTCTTGAATTGGCTTTGTAGCTCCTTTTTGTATTTTTTTAACATCAAGTATATCTCTAATATTTAAATCAGTATGTACGTTTTCGTTTAATTCTCGAATGTCATTAAACGTTTTATCCGGTGAGTTTAAATCAGGACATATGACACATAACTCAGGATATAATACATATTCATATTGTAAATCATACAATGTTTTCCCTCTTTTTACATATTCATCTAGTAGCGTTGAAAAATGTTTATTTTTTAATTCGCCGTCCAGTTCATTTAATAGTTCTTTCTGCATATACTCTAACGTTTCTGAATTCGCAATATCTTTCATATTTTGAATCATATCATACGTCCATTGGACAAGTAAAGGTTCCGCATTTCCAAATGTTTTATACTTCAAGATTGGTTTAGAAAAAGTAGCAGTAACCATAATAAATGGAAATTTCAAATTTATGTCTTTAAATATGTATTCATTTAAAAATGTCACCTGGGCGTTACTATCTTCACCAGCCCCCTGGTGTATTTCATCAAAAAATACAATTTTATCATCTACTGCAAGCAGTTGTTTAAGTTTATCAACAACTTTGTGGGCGCCTGTTGTCTTTTGTCTTTGCCATAATTGTTGTTGACTAATTATTACTATATTTTTTTTAGCTGGTTCAATTTTTGCATATTTATTTGTAATATCTTTTTCATCAGATATATTTACAATATTGTATGTACCAAATGAACCTTTAAACTTTTCAAACATTTTATAAAACTGTTGATTGGTTTCACTAACAGCGCCGAGAATAATTAAGACATTTTGTGGCTGCCGCAATGCAATTAATCCACCAATCATATATGATTTACCACTACGGGGCACTGCTCCCCAAATATATTTAAACTTTTTTTTATCAATTTGCGAATTGGTATAATTTATAAAATATTGTTGATGAAATCGCGGTTCTAATTCTATAGTTCTCTCTACAATATTATCTACATTATTGTTATGTTTTTTAAGAAAAACTAGTAATCTTTTATAAAAAATATTTAAATCAGATGTATCATATGAAATATCTCTATTTAATATATTTGCTGCAACTTTTACACTTCTTTTACATTTATCAAATAATTCTGATTTATTATTTACAAGCACGCCTATTTTATAATTGTCTGAATGCTCGTTAATTTTATGTATTGCTTCAGTGAAAATTTTATCAATATCATAACTGCCAACACCCTTTTCTTTTAAATAAAACTTGGATGAATATAAAAACTTTTTTCTTTTGGAATCAGGTGATATATTTATATCGCATCCGCCTTCACAAGCAAAGAGTTCATCATTCATCTCCGGTGCATCATTAATATTAAACTGTTCAAAATAAATATCAACAATTCCTCCAGAACGAGATGCATTTACATTATTTTTTTCAAAAAATGTTGATGCTAAGTGATTTATATAATCAACTGATATACCGCCTTTTTCTAAACTCTTATATAAAATTCGTTTTTCTTTTGAAACATCAATTAAATCGTCTAATTTTAAAATAAATATAATAATCCATAGCGCTTCAAATACATGAGAGCGAGTAATAATAACATTTTTTATTCCAGTTGGTGGAAATAAATCTAAAAAAACATCAACATCTTCTATATTCTCTTTTTGTATTAAATCGATTAATTGTATTAATTTTAATGCTGATGTACCATATTTATATTTTATTTGAGCACATTTATTTAAAATTTTATTTATTTCTATTTCTTCCTCCTGTAACTGTTTTTTTCTTTGTTCGGTATCTTTACATAATTTTTCAAAATCCTCTTGACTGTATAAATCCATAATATATATAAATATTTAATAATATTAACGTAATAAGATTAACGTAATAAGATTAACGTAATAAGATTAACGTAATAAGATTAAAAATTACATAAAGTTATAAATATTATTAATTATTAATGGTAGATGACAGTCAAATGCATACATATATAAAACACCTTGTCTTCAGCGGTGGAGGACCTGCCGGTTTAATAACGTATGGTGCAGTAAAACATCTAGCCAAAACAGGCGTGTGGTCCTTAGCCAACATTAAAACAATTTATGGCTGTTCTATCGGAGCTTATATTGGCATTTGTATCTCTCTAGGTTATGAATGGGAATGGTTAGATGATTATATTATTAAACGTCCGTGGAATAAGGTCATATCTATTACCGCGCAAACTTTTTTAGATGCTTATGAGCAAAAAGGATTATTAGGAGAGAAGTTCTTATTAGAATCGTTGAAACCCTTACTCGAAGCCAAAGAGTTGAAAGAACAATGCACTTTGAAAGAACTGTATGAGTTTAATCACATTGATATTCACCTGTATACAACAAATATCAATGCTGAGCGCTTGGAAAAAGTGGACTTATCTCACACTACGCATCCGGACTTATCTATTATAAAAGCGCTGTGTATGAGCACTTCTTTTCCAATCGCCTTTAAGCCCGTTTGCCTTAATGAGGGATGTTTCATTGACGGTGGGTTGCTAAATAATTTTCCCTTAAACGATTGTCTGGAGCAAACAAAATGTGGGGAAGAGGAAGTGTTGGCATTTAAACATATATGGTCCAACGTAGCAGGAGCAGAGAGAATAACACCAGAATCATCCATTATTGATTATATGATTAGTTTGACAAGGAAAATGCAGTGTGAAATTTGCACTGAATCAAAGCAAACGGTTATTAAAAACATCGTTAACTGTCATATTGACGGATTGTCGAATGTAAGTGAGTGGTTAACGGCCGTGGCTACAGGAGAATTGCGGTCCAAGCTCATAGAGAAAGGCGAAGAGCAAGGGAGGTTGTTTCTCTTGTGAAACGGTATAATATATATATAATAATATATAATATAAAATTGAATTACACTCTTTTGAAAAAAGAGTGATAACATATTAGATAAAAATGACGGCATTCGTAAAAACGATAAATATGAATATAAATATGAATATGACAAGAGCGTTACCATCAGTTCAACATATACAAAAAAGACATCTGAGTAAAGCTAATCAAAAATATATTGACCTTATGAACCAAAATATACACGACAGAGATTTTGCATTTTGGAGTGGCTTTATTATGTCCAGTATTGTTCCTTATAGTATCTTTGTCGGCAGTTTTGCTTCTATATGCACAGAAAATCGAATGTTAAAAACAATTGATTGTATGAATCAAATGGTATTTAATAAACAAGACGATTTTGCAAAACAAAAGTTTCATACACGCTACTTTATAGCATACAACGGTGCAAATGGAATGTTTTTCGGGTCAATATTCTTTACAATGTTAGGCATAACATCGTGCGTGGTTGGTCTTAAAGGAGTTGGATTTTGGTAAATAACACTTTTCCTAATTACTTCGTATATAAAAGTGTGTTATTTTGCCACACTTTTTCCGATTACGTCGCATACAAAAGTGCGTTATTTTGCCACACTTT
>Ga0214919_10007482_pt1 | contig 14723 bp, 13 predicted proteins | sample LL1503_MetaG_FD_177994 | JGI IMG/M metagenome (GOLD analysis project Ga0214919, IMG submission 177994) | Freshwater microbial communities from Lake Lanier, Atlanta, Georgia, United States - LL-1503 | ecosystem: Environmental > Aquatic > Freshwater > Lake | place: USA: Georgia | collected... | reverse complement strand
AAAAAAGCATGAATTTATATTTTCATAAACTGCTTTTAAATGCTTTAAAAGCAGTTTGTTTTTCAGTCTTTGTAGTCAAATTTTATCAAAAAATGATCCATCATACATTTAGATACACTACCAAAAATTCAATTAAAACCTTGTTAGATATTCGTCCTGATCAAGCAACAGTGATCCGCGATGGTCGGACAACTTCAGTTTCATTTTTAAATGCGATAAAGATTCAGGGAATGAAATTCGTCTTCATAATTTTTACAATTTGTTCTCTATTATTTTCTAATCATTCCATTGCCCAGGTTGCCACGCGCCAAATTCCACTCGAAGAGGCAGTAAAAATAGCCCTCCAAAATAATCCCCAACTAAAAAGAGCCGCCTATAAAGTCGACCAGCAACAAGTTTTGCAAAAAACCGCTTTCAATTTGGGCAAAACCCAAGTCAATTACACACGTGGGCAATACAACAGTGCTATAAACAACGATAATAATATAACCTTATCGCAGTCGTTTGAATTCCCAACCATCATGTTGGCACAAAATAGGTTGCATGGTGAGAAAATACGCTTAGCTCAACAATCTCATGTCTTAACAAAAAAAGAACTCATACGAGAGGTTAAAGCAACGTATTATCAGTTAGCTTTTAGTTTACAACGTTTAGCATTACTGAAGCAACAAGATAGTATTTACCAAAATTTTGTAAAACTGGCCGACTTGCGTTACAAAACAGGCGAAACAAGCTATCTAGAAAAATTAGCAGCACAGGGGAAATCAAACGAAATAACATTACAACAACAGCAAGCCGCGACGGATGTAGTCGTTTATCAGCAGCAGTTACAACGATGGCTAGGTACGGCAGAACCTTCCACCATTGTAAGTGATGCACCTGTACTAAATCTCTCAGCAAATTATAGTATTGTAGTTATCGAACAAAATCCGCTACTAGCATACTTCCAGCAACAAATTAAAGTAGCTGAAGCAAATAAATCAGTAGAGAAAAATCGCTTACTACCTAATATTTCGCTAGGCTACTTTAATCAAACATTGATTGGATCCCAAAACATCAATGGAACAGAGCAGTATTTTGGTTCCGATAAACGGTTTACAGGCTTTTCTGTAGGGCTTGCTTTCCCATTATGGTTTAGCCCACAGCAAGGCAAAATACAGGCTGCAGGTATAGAAAGTAAAATAGTACAAGCGGAGTACCAAAACACAAAAAATGAGCTTACAGCTTCATTTAATCAATTTCTTCAACAATACAAACAGGCTAAACAAGGTCTCGATTATTATCAGCAACAAGGCTTGAAACAAGCCAATGCACAATTACACATAGCCGAAAAAGCCTATCGTGCAGGCGAAATTGGTTATGTAGAATACCTACAGGGTATCACACAAGCCATCAATATAAAAGAACAATACTTAATAGCTTTCAATCAACTGAACCAAATCATCATTCAACTTCAATTCATTTCAGGAGGAAATTAACATGAGCATCATCATCCATATAAAAAAAATAGTGCCCTTTTTGAGTCTGGTTACAATACTTGCAGCTTGCGAAAGCAAAAAGAAAGAAGAGACAAAAACAGACACTGCAACAGAACATCATGAGGAAAGCACAGCTGTAATGTTTACCCATGCACAATATAAAACGGCAGGTATTGAGTTTGGAAGTATTGCCAACCGCATATTGAGTGGCACTATCCGAGTAAATGGTAAATTGGATGTACCTCCGCAGCAGTTAGTAAGTGTATCAATACCTATAGGAGGATTCCTTAAACACACGGAATTATTACAAGGAAGCTATGTAAAAAAAGGTCAAGCGATAGCCGTCTTGGAAAGTCAAGATTACATCGACTTACAACAAAACTATCTAGATGCCAAAAGTCAACTAGAATATGCTGAAGCTGATTACCAACGTCAACAACAACTAGCCAATGAAAATGCCAATGCACAAAAAACGTTACAACAAGCTAAAGCACATTACTTTTCATTAAAAGCTAAAGCCGATGCCCTAGTACAAAAACTAAAATTATTAAATATCACTACTCAGGCTATCGAACAAAAAGGCATTAAAAGTATGGTTACATTATATGCTCCCATCACTGGTTATGTAACCCAAGTTAATGCCAATATTGGTAAATATATTAGCCCGTCAGATGTCTTATTTGAAATTGTAGATACCCAACATTTACATGCGGAACTCACCGTATACGAAAAAGATGTAACTAAATTGAAAATTGGCCAACGGGTACGCTTTACCCTTGCCAATGAAACAAAAGAACGTACAGCCAAAATATATTTAATAGGTCGTGAAATAAGTAAAGAACGAACTGTACAAATTCATTGCCATATTGATCAGTTAAATAGAGAAATGTTACCAGGTATGTTCCTCACTGCTTTTGTAGAAAGTGGCGGTCAAAATTTACCATCATTACCTGATGAAGCAATCGTAAGCTTCGAAGGAAAAAAATATATTTTTATCACCACCGACAAGCATCAAAATAACCAACCATTCAACGAACACCATTTTGAGATAATAGCCATACAAACGGGAATAAGTGAACAAGGTTATACCGAAATAGTTTTACCTTCAAACGTAAATAAATCAGCACAGGTTATCATAAAAGGGGCATATAGTTTATTGGCCAAAATGAAAAATAGTGAGAAAGATCAGCATTGATATTTGATAAAAATCGATCTACATTTTGTTCAAAAAATACTCAAAACGTATAATACGGTGAAATCATCCAATAAACAACAACCCCTGTTATCGTTACGTATAGCCAAATTGGATATGCAAAGCGAACTAGTTTTTTATGGCTTTGCACTTGCATTTGAAAACCTTTTTGAAAACTTAATAGTACCAGAGGTAAAACCACTGCAGCAAGCACAATGTGTGTGATGAGTATGAAATAATAAACCGATCGTATCACCCCTTGCCCGCCATAACTGGTTTTGATGCCTGTCGCATGAAAAATAATATAGGATACAAGAAATATAGACGACAAAATAAATGTGATTAAATTCAAACGTTTATGCATTTCAATCTGTTTTCGTTTGATAAAATACAGCGAAACCAAAAGCAAGACACTACAGGTCCCATTTAATAGGGCATTCAGTCGAGGTAAAAAGAAAACCCAAGATGGAATGACCGTTTTATCAGGAAAGATGTTTAGCACTTTGTTCTGTAATATAAAAACCACTGCAAACACAAAAACAGAAACAGCAATGATTAGTCTAAACATTAATTTATCATTCATATTTGTAAGTATTTAGTAATTAATACTGATTTTTAGAATTTAAATTCTTAATTAGTAGCTATCCATAGACTTTTTCTACAGATTAGCGAATGGGAAAGAGTCTTTCGACTCCTTGGGCAGGCTATGAATGGTGCATAACCTGCAAATTAGATAACGGGGAATACAAGAGGTATGTCGAAAATATCAGAAGAGCGCATCTTAGTACACCTTTTTATCAGACACGATTTACCGATCCTTCACATTTCGCAACTCTTCCGCTATCAATACCCGAATTTCATCAATCAAACGATCGACTTGTTCTTTGTCAATTGAATTATAATATCCTCTTATTCGTTTTTGAGGGTCCAAAAGAATCAACATTGGACGGTGAATAATATTATTGTTTTGAGTCGTATCTTTTAAAACATCGACCAGAAAATCTTCCTTCGCCAGCTTATAAATTGCTGCTTCATCCCCTGTGAGGAAATTCCATTTATTCGGCTGAACTTGGTATTCTTTTGAATATTTTTTTAGCTCTTCAGATGTGTCAAAATGAGGATCAACAGTGATAGATAAAAACTGAAGTAGTTTATTTTTTTGATAAATCCTCACCACTTCGGCCATTTTTTTATTGATACCTGAACAAACTAGCGGACAACGCGTATAGAAAAAAGCAACAACGGTCAGCTTATTGCTATCGGATGGAAAGGATACCAAGTGATTATCCTGATTAATTAATTTAAAATCACGGACAATATGATAAATCGTATCGGGTATCTGCTTACCTCTTTTGATATGAAAGGTAGACGTGACAGTCTTTGGACCAAAAATGCCCAAAGGGCGATATCTATTCTTTCCTTTCTCCTGCAACAAATAGTAAAGCAAAGCTGGCATGGTCAACATAATTGCCAGAATCACTACCTTCTTCAACGAAAAGGTCTTCATTGATGATTCATATGCACATGCAGATATACCCCTTCAGTAAGCATCAGGATAATGAAATAAATAATAAATATCAAGGACACAATGATACTTGCTTTAAGTGCAAATTTTTCAAACTTCAAGTGCATAAAATACGCCACAATGTAAAATGCTTTTACCAGCGTCAATGCGATGTAAGCAAAATTACCCACATGCTGACTCATCATCCCCTTTGGGATGAGATATAAAGCAATAAAAAACTCAATGGATGTGATACCCAATAAGTAAAAGAAAACCTGCCATATTTTTCTTTTAGTCATTGTTTGCTCATGTACTTCATGATGCTCGTGCCCTGCTGTATGCTCTGTAACCATATGCTGATTTTTTTAGACTAAACTAAATAGAAGAATGTAAATACGAATACCCAAACCAAATCGACAAAGTGCCAATACAAACCTACTTTTTCAACCATCAAGTAACTTCCTCTCTTTTCAAAAACACCACTCATGGTCATAATCAAAATGACAATATTGACGATCACACCAGTAAAAACGTGAAAGCCATGAAAGCCAGTTATCGTAAAAAATAGATTTGAAAACTGCAATGCACTCACCGTCTCAATACCTGTATAAAACTCAGGGAATCGTCCCCACCAATAGCCTTCGTGATGCAAATGAGTCCACTCTGCAGCTTGGCAACCAAGAAATATCAAGCCTCCAATAATGGTTGCTACCATCCAACCTGCCACTTCTTTTTTAGATCTACGATGCCCCGCTTCTACAGCCAGTACCATCGTGACGGAACTCATAATCAAAATGAAGGTCATGATACCCACAAACACCAAAGGATATCCCCCATCCGCAATGCCAGGAATAGACTGAAACACTTCATCTGGGTCGGGCCAAGTCATTTTACTGAAACGCTGAGCCCCGTAATAAATCAAAAATGCCGAAAATGTAAAAGCATCTGAAAGCAAGAAAAACCACATCATTATTTTACCATATTCTACGGCAAAAGGTGATTTCCCTCCACTCCAAGTATCGGTTTTTATTTCATCTAATTGTGATATAGCAGTACTCATTTATGAATATTATTTAAGATTTCACTATTGGCCCAAAAGTAAGAAAACATATAGATAAATCCACAAAATATCTATAAAGTGCCAAAAAATTGATGCTACTTCTAAACGAAAAATGGTTCGTTCCTGTGCAATATTTTTAAGAATACCAACTAAAGTATAAATCAATATGCAAACCCCAAAAATGATATGCAACAAGTGGGCCCCTGTAAATATGTAGAGAAATGACTGTGAAGCATTGTAGTTGACAAAATATACTCCCTGTCTCACAAGCATCTGCCAAGCGAAAAGCTGTAGTACAAAAAATAGCATACCCAATAAAATGGTCGATATGAGATACCTTCTCTGCTGAATAAATTTCAATCGCTTAGCAGCTAAGTATGACAAATGCATCGTAATACTGCTCAAAATAATAACTCCAGTACTGAGCTTAAATATGTGTGGTAAAAGTATTTTCAAACCTCGATCGGCACTTCCAGCGGTGTATATGATGAAGGCACTTGTGAGTGCCGCAAAAAACATGAAAGAGGATATCACAAACAACCACATTAAAAATTTTCTTGCTCGCAAACTACGGGTATTATCTTCGTCAAATAATCGTCTCATTTCTTTACTTTATAATAAAATCAAATAATAGGGCTAATTGCACCACTGGCAAATATAAAAAAGAGCTATACATCAAACTTTTTGCTGCAGGGATATCTTTTGTTTGATACAGCTTAAGTGCTTGTCTTAAAAATAAAAGTCCACAAACAAGGACGATCATCACATACGTGTATCCACCAAAATTGTAGAAAAAAGGCATCGTGCTCACTGGTATTAAAATAAGTGTAGATAAAACCACTAAAGAAGCACTTACTTTGTCTTTCTTCGTGGTTGGCAACAGGCGGAAACCTGCGCGCTTATAATCATCATCCAAAACCCAAGCGATTGCCCAAAAATGGGGGAACTGCCAAACAAATTGAATCAAGAAAAGTATAATCGGTATCCACGATATATGTGGATTTTCAAATGCTGCAAAATAACCGATAAGGGGTGGCAGTGCGCCAGGTATGGCCCCTACAAATACGGCAATTGGGGATTTACGTTTCAAGGGAGTATAAACAAAAGCATAAAGGAGTATGGAAAAAACAGATAATAGGCCAGTCAGAAAATTTAATTTGACCAGGATTAAGGTTCCTAGAATACCCATAAATAAGCTCATCACGAGTGCTTTTCCTGTTGTCATCCTACCAGAGGGTATGGGCCTATCTTTTGTTCGATCCATTAGCTTATCTAGATCTTTTTCAATAATCTCATTAAACCCATTCGCTGCTGCAGTAACAAGGAAACCACCCAAAGTGAGTATCATCCAGTACTTCCAATTGATGTTTCCCTGCTCTTTACTCCCTATCAAAAAAGAAACAGAAGCAGAAAACACGACCGTAAGCGTAAGCCTAAGTTTAATCAACTTATTAAAATCCGAGATAAACACGTTCATGCGAATGGTTGATTATACATTTTATTCCTTCCTAATAAAAGCATTAAATAAAACTGTGTACCAAATAACAAACACGCAAGTGTAATATGGGCTGCTTGTGCTGTAGGAGGCAAGGAAAAATACGATAGAGATAAGCCCGCTATAATTTGTAAAACAAGTGCGAAAAGGATAGATACACCATATTTAAACTGAGGGGTACCTGGTAGATATCGACGTCTGATCATTAAAAACAAAAGAACATTTATAAAAACAACAAACACCGCTAAATCACGATGCAAATTGAAGTTGAATCCAATGTTTGATACCCATGATGCCCTGTTTAAATTATTCATAAGCGAGGCTACTGCATCTACTTGTTCGCGCACTTCGGTACCTAAAGCGATTTGAAAAACTGTTAATAATACTGCGAAGATAGCTAACAACCTGACCCACAACAGCCTCACACCAGTCCTCTCCTCCCTCTCGACAAGCTCAGGATACGGAGAAGCTACTTGATACGTATAAATACTAACAGCCACGATTACCAAAGCAACCAACATATGTACCGTAACCACCCAAGCCAACAAATTGGTAGAAACGACCAAAGAACCCAACCATGCTTGAAATATAATCAGTAAAACATTAAGCAAACTTAAGAAAAAGATTCGCTTACGCGATTTAAGATAGGCTACTGAAAAGGCCAAACACCCGAGCATCAAAAAACCACACAGCATCCCTACTAAGCGATTGAGATATTCCGTCCAAGTTTTAGTTGCGTTAAAAGCTTCGGGTTGAAGAATACTCTGATCGTTTCGAATGCGATAAGCCATTTTTGCGTAACCAAAGAGATCTAAAGTCTTCGCAAAACGTTCATTTTTGGCCACTCGTCTAGCCACATACTTTACCTGATAGTCTGGTGGTAATTGAGAAACTTGAGAGGGAGGAATATACCGATCAAAACATTTGGGCCAATCAGGGCACCCCATACCTGATCCTGAACTACGAACGATACCGCCAGCTAAAATTACTGCAAAAAGACTGATGATGGTCGCTAAGTTTATTCTCAAAAACTGCTTCTCACTGGATGAATACATCTACTCCTACTATAATAAAAATGAGGATGTCTACAAGCTACTGGTTCTGTAAACACCCCCCTTATATCCCTTGATTATCTTACAAATAATATAAAATGTCAACTATAATGCCTCTTCAGTAGAATATGACAGTGACTATTTTTTATTCAACATCATATACGATGTTCTCTATCTATCCTCCTTTTGACCACAAATTTGACAAATCATGCTTCAGCGATTCAGGTTTCCCTATTCCTTCGAATGGATTTTCTCTTATAGCTTCAAGCAATAGAGTTGTTTTTATTCTTCAAAAGAAATTCCAAAGGCCTTTAAAGCACTTAATTGTTTTTTATTTACTGGATGTGCAATGATTGATTTCAAAAAGCAAATTTAAACATTCTGAATGAGAAATAAACCCAGACTTGGCCTACTGAATTCGGGTGCAGCCTCTTTTTTTTGGCGCACTACGTCTAAGCAGGATTGTTACTTGAGCTCTATTTTCACCCCCACATTGAAGTTGATGCCTTTGGTAGTATATCCGATAGCATCGACGTAGTTCTCATTAAAAACGTTTTTAACATCCGCAAATAAAGTCAATTTAGGTTGAGGTTTGTACTGGATATACGTGTCGACAATATGATACGGATCTAAAGTCAATTCAATGGGTTTAAAGGTCTTATTGTCATAATAAAGATCGATACGCTCACCAACAAACTTATAAATCAGATTGAGGTCCATTTTTTTACTCACAGCAAATGCAAAATCAGCTCCAAAACTATTTTTTGGACGACGATAGAATGTATTATTAGGATTTGACTTTGCTTTTACATACGCATAAAAAGCATTGACCCGTATTGCTTGATGTGGTTTTACACCGAACTCCAATTCAAAACCTTGATCTTTTTGTTTTCCTAAATTGACATACTGATAGTTGACTGTTGTCCCAATCACATCATTTATTTGGCGATTGAAGTACGAAAAATTGAGATTGACCTTTTCTGGAAAAATAGCTAAATCAAATCCAGTTTCAAGTGTTGTTGACATCTCGGGCTTTAAAGTTGGATTTCCGTATTGAGGTGAAAATAGCTGATATAATGAAGGAACTCGATATGCCGAAGATACATTAACAAACACCTTATATCGATTTGCGAGTAAATATGATGGATTAATTGTATAGGTAAAATTAGACCCATATTGCGTATGGGTATTATATCTACTTCCTATTTCTGAACGAAATCCTCCATTGGTTTTAAAAAAAAAAGAAGTAAATACACTTGTAATTGCATTATTTACATCCAAAGGAAGAGCATATGCATTAATTTGTTTCGTTGCTGAATACTTATAACTCAAACCACTTGTTAAATTCACAAAACTGGCCAATCCATAATTGAAAACTGCGTCTAGATTACTGATTTGACTTTTATTATTGATAACAGCCCCATTATAATCCCAGCTATTTGTCACATTATTTTGATTTAGATTGATATTTAGCCCCCCTTTACGGATATCCAAACATACACCCAATCCCCCAACGTATGCTGTTTTTGAAAGTGTATATCCAGCTGCATCCTGATAAGCATCCGCATCAAAATCAGCTTGATTCCGATTTAATAGGAAACTACCACGAAGAGCTAATCTATTACTTATTTGCCTACCCAGATTTAAACCTAAAGCACGTTGTTTAAAGCCATCGTTATCAAAGTTTATTTCGCCATTTCTGGGTACTGCAGAAGAAAATCCTTCAGCTGTTAAATTAGATGCATTGAGTGCAAGCGCAGTTTTTTTTATTTGCCCACTAAGTGCTACCGCTTGTTTGAATGTGCTGTAACTTCCAGCTGTTGTTAGAACACGCGCATTGGGCATCAGATGAGCCCCCTTCTGCGTAATAATATTGATCACTCCCGCTACTGCATCCGAGCCGTATAGTGTGGAATTTCCACCTTTTACTATTTCTACACGCTCGATCATATCGATTGGGATGGCCGAAATATCATATTCACCTGTAGGGCCTGATGCGTCATTGACGGGTATTCCATCTATCAAAATGAGTGTGCTACCAGCAGATGCTCCACGCAAAAAAACACGCTTGAGTTCACCCAAACTATTTCCATTTCCACCAATAATTAAGCCAGCAACATTGTTTAATACTTCGGGCAGAGTACGCCCTTGGTTTTTTGCTAAAACATCGGCCGTAATTACCCGAACTACTTTACCAATATCAGACAGCTTTTGAGGAGATCGACTCGCTGTAACCACCACTTCATTTAATGGATTGGATTCCTGAGCGAATGAACTACCCGAGAACAAAATTTGTAAAAGTAGACCGATAACAGCACCTAAGTGGATTTTTTTTGTTTGCATTGTTTATAAGAATACGTTTTTAAAGCAAACAGCAACAAAGGATAGACAAATGGGAATACGCAAAAATATCTTCCTACAAGCTTCAATACCCGAAAGCTGTGATTTTTTGTTTGCACTTTGGCAGGTATTCTAACCTAAACTCTTTGTTCTGCCTTCCCACCTCAAGAATAAATTTAAGACAGTGACACAAGAATGAACATCGATTATTTAGGATTTTACAGCTGCTAGGCAGTTACGGATTCAAGCCGTATTCTCTTTTAATCCAAATTAAGAACCTAAAGTTCGGCGAAGGTAAAAGAATGATCAATTAGATACAAATCACAAATTAATCCCCTACAGCCACCAGCACGCAACCCCTTCAATCTAAAAAAAGACACATTCTAAACATAACATGGTACCGTACGATCAAGGGGCAAACCCCCAACTCCATATTTCGGGCATAATAAATTAGATTTCAAATTTTAATTTCCTTATTTCAACCTATATATACCTGTTTTTCAGAAACTAAACTATTTTTTCAATAAAAAATCAAAAAATCACTTGACAGAATTACTTTTCTATCTATATTTGCAAACACGAAAACGCGAAAGTAGCTCAGTTGGTAGAGCACGACCTTGCCAAGGTCGGGGTCGCGAGTTCGAATCTCGTCTTTCGCTCTAAATCCCTTCCCTACCAGGAGGGGATTTAAATTTAACAACAGATCACCTGCCTAGGTGGTGGAACTGGTAGACACGCAGGACTTAAAATCCTGTTCGCCTTAAAGCGAGTGCGGGTTCGATTCCCGCCCTAGGTACCAAACAAAAAAGCCACACAATTTGTGTGGCTTTTTTGTTTTCTCAATATAACATAGCATATCCTAATTTTACTTTAAATTACTTAATATTGTCCGCATAAGAAATAATATAAATAATTTAACTATGGACAATCAAAAAGTATGGTACATCACAGGTGCATCGAAAGGAATGGGGCTTGCACTAACAAAGCTAGTATTATCCCAAGGACATCGAGTTGCAGCTACTTCAAGAAAAACGGCTGATCTAATCAAAGAAGTGGGAACAAGTAACTCATTTTTACCCCTAACAGTTGACCTAGCTGATGAAAATTGTGTTAAAAAAAGCATCGACCAAACAGTTCAACATTTTGGACGAATTGATGTGGTAGTAAACAATGCTGGCTATGCCCTTGGCGGTGCAATTGAGGAATTAACTGATCAGGAATTCCGCGAAACACTAGATATCAATCTATTTGGCACAGTAAATGTCATCCGATGGGCTATGCCTTATCTCAGAAAACAAAGATCTGGCCACATATTTAACTTTGCTTCCGTTGCAGGCTACCGTGGCTCTAGTGGTGGCGGAAGCTACAATGCTGCAAAATTTGCCGTTGTCGGCTTATCAGAAGCACTTGCAGAAGAAGTCAAACCATTTGGCGTCAAAGTAACAGTGATTGCTCCTGGATATTTTAGAACCAGTTTCATAGCCACAGGAATGATGGAAGCAAAGCGTAAAATCGAAGATTACGCTCCAGTTCACGAGAAGTATGATTACTTAATAGAGCACATGGATGGACGACAAGTAGGTGATCCAGAAAAAGCTGTAGCTGCGTTAGTCCAGCTTACCAAAGAAGCGAATCCACCTGTGCATTTGCTTTTGGGGGCAGATGCCTTCCAAATGTTGCTTAACAAACAAGCAGCCGACCGAAAAGAATTTGACCAGTGGAAAGATTTAACCTGTTCAACTAATATTGTTGAATCACTTGCTGCAGAAAACAACTAGCACCTCTAAAACCATCATGAGCCGCGCCGGCTCAACAATTCTGAATAAAACTGGCTCATGATGGTTTTATAACTAATAATCAAGAAGATCTATTGAGTGCCATTAAACCATCGCGAAGCTCAAAAATTAAATACATGAAACCGTCATGAGCTTCCGCTCACAAACCCTAATGATTAATTCAGCTCATAACAGCTTTATGGCCGATAACAAAAAATAAACTTATGAAAAACAAAGCGCTCATTACAACAAGCACCTCACTTGAAGGGTACAAAATCACTAAACAGCTAGGATTAGTTCGTGGAATTACCGTTCGATCTAGAAGTATTGTAGGCAATTTAGTAGGCGGATTCATGACACTATTTGGAGGGAAAAGTGCCATCTATACGGAATTATGCGAAAAAGCGAGAGAGGAGGCTTTACATTTGATGATTGAACATGCTGAAGAAATAGGGGCTAATGCCATAATCAGTATGCGTTATGATGCAAATGAGGTAATGACTGGCCTAACTGAAGTACTCGCATATGGAACTGCTGTTGTAGTTGAGAAAACAGCTTAGCAAATACACAACATATTTAAAACCAATTATGTGCATATAGCTATCCACTAAATATCTGCCTCATATATTCGATTGTCTTGCTGGCCAATTGGCAACGAATTGGTGGTTAAATTTTTGAAAACCAAATGGTATTTATCCAGCACATCATTTAGTTCAGCTTCAGTTGTTACTAAAGGAGGTGCAAATTCTAAAAACTGGGCCTTTCTAGATTGATACAATGATGGAAGGACTCCGAGGGCACATAATTTTTCAGTGATGTGCTGATTGATTAAATTTCCATCGATGCTATCAGAAAAATGAATGGACCAAAGAAATCCTTTTCCTGAAATATCCCGAATAAGTGAGCATTCATCCTCAAACTCACGTAGTCTATTTTCAATTAGCTTGCTTTTGGTTTTAACCTGATTGAAGATGTCATATTTGCTTTGCAAGGCAAATACTTTATTTGCCACGGCGCAAGCGGCTGGCCTACCGCCAAAGGTTGCTCCATGCATCAGACAACTATCATCATCTCCCCTAAAATTCATTTCCAAACTTTTTTTGACAGCTGTTGCACCCAACGATTCATAGCCGGAAGTTAAGCCCTTTGCTGAAACAACAATATCAGGTTCAGTTCCATACTCTTCTATCCCCCACTGGTATCCTAGACGACCAAATCCAGTGATTACTTCATCCACAATGAGCAAAATGCCATGTTTTTTACAAAACCTATCAATGGTTGTGATAAATCTTTGAGAAAGAGGATAATTACCCGCTGAATTCTCCGTCGGTTCTATAATAAAGCCTGCTATTTCTTTGGGATTAATGGAAAGATTATTAAGAAACACATCAAGTTTTGTATGATCCGTTGTTTGGGAAGAATAAGGAGGACCAGAGGAGCTATTAGGTGCGAAAAGCACCTCCTTATATAGATTCCCCGTTTGGATTCTGCAACCCTCATAGCCTGAAACAGAAGCTGCGCCGAAGGTAGTTCCGTGATAGCTATCTTCCATGGATATGAAAAACTTTCGATTTTCACCTTGTTTTTTGAAAATAGTAAGGGCTATTTTAAGAGCCGTATCGATTGCCTCAGATCCACTATTGGTAAAAAAAACTTGGGATTCTTGATTAAAGACCTTGAGAAGCGAGCTTGAAATTTTATCCGCCAATTCTATTGCCTGCTCATTGGCAACTGAAAAAGGGGAAGCAAAATGTAATTTTTTAGCGGCTTCGTATCCTGCATCCAACAACTCCGTATTACCATATCCTAGATTGACACAGAATGCACCGCTTAAGCTGTCAAAATAATATTTGCCATCACTGTCCATGACATAACATCCTTGAGCTCGGGTGATTATTTTTGGATAGTTTGAATGTTCCTGAACAAAGTCCATTTGATAAAAATGTAGCCAATCTTTTCTCATAGTATTAAATATTGGAAAGTGTACTTCGTCAAGCTAAGGGTACCAATAAAAGTTTTAAATAATGCAAATTTGTCATATACGCCTACTTTATTATTTCCTGAAAAAATAATTTTTCATGGTATCTCCACAGGCATTTAGAACTTCGTTAGTAAAATAGGGTCCATCATGGTCAAGAACAAATGTGCCATGATACGCTCCTCCATTGAGATCCCAATCAATAAAATAGTCAACTAGCTTTGGAATTTCACTGATTCTATTTTTGAAATTTTTACCAATAAGTTCCATGCAATTATTGAAATGATAAGCCTCATCTCGTGTTACATTTTTAACCCATCTCAAAAAGTTAATAGGACCAAATGAAGTGTAAAATTCATATTCAGAGGCATAATTCTTTGTAGTAGCTATTTCATCATAGGCAATAAGAAGACAGATTTTAAATTCGTCTTGGAGCATTGATTGGAGTGGTTCAAAATTCACGGTTCTACTTTTCACTTCTCTGGTAATTTCATCCTCAGAGATATCATACAACAAAGAATAGATCTGCCTAAAGCCAAGGTAATGATTAAGCTCATCACGACGCCAAACATATTCAAAAGATTTAAAGTCACTGCTTAGCTTGATACCAGATGTTTTCAGGTAATTACAAAAGTTTTCGGCATCATATTCCGAACATAGATCATTCCACAAACCATCCTTCATTTCTGAGATCATATTGCTGTCTAAGCGAATATCGTTTCTCTGGATCTGTCCTATCAGCTCGTGACTACTCCATAAAATCGACTTGGGTTGAAATTGAGTATCTGCGGGATATACATCTGTACTTCCGCAGAATAAGAGCCTGTTTAAATTTTATTCAACAATAAT
>Ga0214919_10007481_pt1 | contig 14723 bp, 8 predicted proteins | sample LL1503_MetaG_FD_177994 | JGI IMG/M metagenome (GOLD analysis project Ga0214919, IMG submission 177994) | Freshwater microbial communities from Lake Lanier, Atlanta, Georgia, United States - LL-1503 | ecosystem: Environmental > Aquatic > Freshwater > Lake | place: USA: Georgia | collected 2015-03-15 | reverse complement strand
CAATTGGTTCCGCTCTTGATGGCACTCAAGCAGGATGTCATACGACTCTTAATTGCAGACGACGTTGGCATCGGCAAAACCATTGAAGCTGGGATGATCGCTCGAGAGCTTCTTGATAGAGGTGAAATTCGACGATTTGCTGTTCTTTGCCCACCACACTTGGTTGAGCAATGGATCCAAGAGCTGGATGACCGATTTCACATTAAAGCTGTGGCTGTCACTGCGGCAAGTGCAGCACGGCTTGAGCGAGGTCTGCCAATAACCGATAACATTTTTACAGTTCACCCACACACCGTTGTGAGCCTGGACTTCATCAAGAGTGACCGACGGCGAGGTGACTTTGCCAGTCGTTGCCCTGAGTTGGTGATTGTGGATGAGGCTCATACCTGCGCAGGTAGTGGTGGAGGCCGCCACCAGCGGCATGATCTTTTGAGACTGCTTGCAACAGACGCGCAGCGACATATGCTGTTTTTAACAGCAACCCCGCACTCTGGCGACGAAGACAGTTTTCACAGCCTGCTTGGCCTACTTCACAACGATTTTCAACAGCTGGGTAGCGTGACAGGCACCGCTCGAGATGATTTGCGCAGACGCTTGTCAGTTCATTTCGTTCAACGCCGACGCCAGGATATCAACGAGTGGAACGACGAGGGTGTTTTTCCGCGACGCGAAACAACTGACCTTCCCTACAACCTGAGCGGAGGATGGGGCGTCTTCTTTGATGCCGTGTTGGACTATTGTTCAGAGGTTGTCGAACGTGCAGGCACCGACCAACGCCGTCAACGATTAAATTTCTGGGGCACTTTAGCCTTGATGCGTAGTGCGGCAAGTAGTCCGGCTGCCGCATTGCAATCTCTTAGAACGCGAATGGCCACGCAGGTAACTGATGCCGATGAGGACTTATTGCGAGAGCGGGTATTCGATGGCGCAGACGATGCCATGGTCGACGATGACGCTGAGCTACCAGCCGACAGTGCAGATCCAGGCCTAAAGGATCTGATAGCCCAAGCACAAACACTTGCGGGTGAAGGTGGTGACCCCAAACTCGCTGCCTTGCGCAACCATTTAGAAAAAGAGCTCCTTAATAAGGGATTTGCTCCAGTCGTTTTTTGCCGCTATATCGCAACTGCGCACTACCTCCATCAACACCTGAAAAGTAGATTTCCAGGAGTAACCGTAGGAGTGGTGACCGGCGAATTAGCTCCTGAGGAGCGAAAAGCCGTAGTCGCCGAACTTGGCGAGGCCGATCGACCCATGCTGATTGCGACAGATTGCATGTCAGAAGGTATCAATCTGCAAGAGCATTTCAATGCCGTTGTTCACTATGACTTGAGCTGGAATCCGACCCGTCACGAGCAACGCGAAGGTCGCGTCGATCGTTTTGGTCAAGAAAGTCGCGTAGTTCGCGCCACGCTGATGTACGGACAGAACAATCCTGTTGACGCAGTTGTTTTGAAGGTCATATTGCGCAAGGCTAAAAAGATCCGTGAAGAACTGGGAGTTCCCGTCCCATTACCAGACAACGATCACTCACTAACTCAAGCGCTCATGCAAGCAGTGCTCAGTGGTCAGCGCGGTCGTCAAAAGCAGGAGACGTTTGACTTTGATGATCTTCCGGCTTTTCAGCAGCTTGATGTTGCTTGGACAGATATGGCTGAGCGGGCGAAGAAAAATCGCACCGTCTTTGCTCAAAATCGAATTAAGCCAGAAGACGTTCTGCCTGAATGGAAAAAAATGCAAGCAGCTTTGGGTAACTCCGACGATGTGCAGCGATTTACTCAGCGTGCGCTGCGCCGTTTGGGCGGTGCTTTGGAGGCGAGAAGTCCAACTGGAAACAAAGGATACCGAGCACCGCTAGCAAATTTACCTGAAGACTTACGCGAGCGAATGTTAGCTGACGGGATCAGCGGCACTCTCGGGTTGAGCTTCAAAGTACCGGCCCCAGTGGGCACGAGATTCGTCCATCGCAGTCACCCGTTGGTGAGCACGCTAGCTGAAGGCTTGCTTGAACGTACTCTGGCAGATGCAGGTCTTGAACAAGAGCGTAATGTGACCGATCCTTCCATGCTTGGTCGAACTGGTTGCTGGGTAAGCACCACAGTGCAATCCCTAACCACTGTGCTGATGCTTCGACTTCGCCATCAGTTGAGCAGCGCAGATGCCCGTGGCGGGGACACACTTTTAGTCGAAGAAGCCATTGCTGTTGCATTGCGATCGGTTGATGGCGGCAAGCGCTTTGAAATACTGTCTGGAGATGAACCGCTTCAATGGCTTACCGCGCCACCCGCCGAGGCCATTGATGACCGTACAAGAGAGACACGCGTATCTGGCGCTTTGGCTCAGCAAGGCCAATGGATGCCAGTTGTTGAAAATTTTGCCCGCGAGCGCTCTGAAATATTGCTTGCAGACCATCGAAGGGTACGAGAAGCGTCTAGATCAAAAGGTCGCTACGAAGTGACGCCTTTGTTACCAGTAGATGTAATTGGCGTGTTTGTCTTGCTTCCGGCTTTGGGGCTTTGATTCGCTATGTCTAGAACTTCTACCGTTTTACACGTCGACACCCTCAGCATTGAGGGTGGATTATTTACTTCTGAATGGCTTGCAAAAGTATCTGCTCAGCAAGCAGCAATGCAAGCAGATGCAGACTATGGTGTTCGTGCAGGTTTCAACTTGCGCGAAGAAATCGGTTTCGCTTGGCGATCAGCCCAAACGCTATGGCGACAATTTGACCAAGCCCGCCAGCAGCCCAATGCGGATGCTTGGGGTATCAGTCAACATTTTTCGACCGAACTTTTGCGGCAGTGCTTTGCATTCAGTTTAGCCAAGCAGACTAAACCAATCGTCATTGCCGAACGCAACTATCCTGTGCAATTCAGCGCACTCAACGGTCATGTCCCAATTGTCATATCCCCACACGATGAAGTAAAAGCGTTAGATGTAGCCCACGACCGCTTGGGCGACAACTCGGGAGAGCGGATCAGGAAGCGCAGCGCATTTGGGTTGCTGCAAGAAAGTCTGAATGCCATGCCCGACGCCCTTTGGGGTATAGCGACCAATGGCTTACAACTGCGAATTGCACGAGACAACGCCAGCCTAACGCGGCCAGCATGGGTCGAAGTCGACCTGGAACGTTTATTTGCTGAAGAGCGATATGCTGATTTCTCAGTAATGTGGCTACTGTTGCATGCTTCACGATTTGGTTCTGCGGGAAGTAGAGCCACGGATTGTGCCTTGGAGCAATGGCGTAACGCATGTCGTGAACAAGGCACGCGCGCACGTGAAACCTTGCGCGGAGGAGTGGAAGCAGCCTTACTAGAACTTGGGCAAGGCTTTGTTAGCCATCCGGCCAATACGGCACTCCGAGATGCTTTGGCCGCCGGAACTTTGAGCTCGCATGAATATTTGCGCGAACTACTTCGCTTGGTCTATCGACAGATTTTTCTGCTTACGGTGGAAGAGCGTGAAATTCTTCACCGCAGTGATGCTGATCTAGGTGCGGTTGCACTGTATGCAGACGGATACAGCTTACGGCGTTTGCGCGAGCGAGCAGTGCGCCGTAGTGCACATGACCGCCATGGTGACCTGTGGCAAGCTTTAAGGCAGGTCTGGATTGGTTTAGGGGTAGGCGAACCCCTACTGGCACTGCCACCTTTAGGCGGTTTATTTGAATCAAATCAGTGTCCATCGCTCGATGCCTGCAAGCTCGAGAATCGTTTCTTGCTTTCTGCATTGTTTCACTTAGCCTGGTTGCGCCCCGAGGCCAATGCGCCATTGACTCGGGTTAACTGGAGGGACATGGGGCCCGAGGAGTTAGGTAGCATCTACGAAAGTCTGCTTGAGCTGGTGCCCATGCTTAGCAACGACCATAGGCAGTTTAGTTTTCACACGGGAGCGGCTACAAGGGGAAATGCACGCAAAACCTCAGGTAGCTATTACACGCACGACTCTCTAGTTCAGGTACAAATGGACTTTGCTCTTGAGCCTGTAATTGCCAGCACACTTGAATCACACCCAGTGGGACAAGACGCTGTAGATGCGCTTTTGGCGCTAAGTGTTATTGATCCAGCCTGTGGAAGTGGCCATTTCTTATTGGCTGCTGCGCGACGTATAGCAGGACATTTGGCTCGCGTACGTGCCCAAATGCGTGATTCGCAGCTTGGCAATAGCGGACAAGCAACGCCAGAAGATTACCGTCATGCACTAAGGGATGTGGTGACCCACTGCGTCTACGGTGTTGACATGAATCCAATGGCACTGGAACTAGCTCGGATGGCATTGTGGTTAGAGGGCTACACGCCAGACGCTCCACTTGGATTCATCGACCACCATTTTCAGCTAGGTAATGCCTTACTGGGTGTTATGGATCCAAAAATTATTTTGGATGGAATACCTGATGATGCTTTTAAGGCGCTTACAGGTGATAACAACGCACTGTGTCTTGACCTAAAACGACGTAATCGAATTGAACGGGCAGGACTGCAACGTATGCGGGCGGCCGCTAGCTTTAGCCAAAGTTTGGCATCAATGGACTTGACGAATACAGCTTCGCCATTGCAACAATTAGATAATTTGCCTGATTCGTCATTAGATGACATTGCTTCAAAACGGAATGCTTATTTGAAGTTGCAAAAGGATGCCGATAACGGTGGACTTACTCTTGCATTGAATTTGTATTGTGCTGCGTATCTGTTACCGAAGCAAGGCTCAAACGTTTCGCAATCTGTTGTGCCAACTACACAGGACGTGATGAATGCTTTACTTGGGCAATCAGTTATAGAGGGTAAGAAGGACGCTGCATTGAAATTGGCAAAACGCACGCCGCTGCTGCATTGGCATCTTGCTTTTGCACAAGTATTTGCAAAAGGTGGATTTAATGTTGTTCTAGCAAATCCTCCTTGGGAGAGGACAAAACTCCAAGAAGAGGAGTATTTTGCAGAACGTGCACCAGCAGTTGCAACAGCACGAAATAAAGCTGAACGGGATAAAGCTATTCAAGTCCTCGCAATGCACGAAACCGGATCTCCTGAGCGTCAAATTTTTGATGCTTTCACTGAAGCTAAGCAACTTGCTGAAGCATCGGGAACCTTCTGTCACGGCCCTCGTTACCCACTTACTGGTGTTGGTGATGTCAATACCTATGCATTATTTTCTGAAACCATTCGCCAAATTACAGCTCCCTTTGGTCGTGCTGGTTTTATCGTGCCATCAGGCCTTGCTACGGATAACACGACAAAGGCTTTTTTTGGTGACTTAGTTGCAAAAAAGTCATTAGCAAGTTTTTTCGAATTTGAAAATGAAGGTTTTTTTCCAGGAGCTGGTCAAGGACACATGCTTCGATTTGCACTGACTACCATAGTTGGTTCATCATTTCAAATTGAATCTACTCGATTTCTTTTTCAAGGGAAAAAAATTGATGACCTTAATGATAATGAACGTGTGTTTACCTTATCACCAGCCGAGATTTTTAAGGTAAATCCAAATACAGGCACCTGCCCCATATTTAGGACTCGTCAAGATGCAAGAATAAACACGACTATATATGCAAGGGTCCCAGTGTTGATACAAGAAGAAAATGAGCGACAGGTAGCTTTGAATCCTTGGGGAATTAGATTTATGGCAATGTTCCACATGTCAAATGATTCTCATCTATTCAAAACTAAACAAAATTTTTCAGTCGAAGGGGGTGTTATCACTGGAAATGAATTTCTAATTGGAACTGATCGTTATCTGCCTTTACTAGAGGCCAAAATGATCAATATTTACAATCATCGACATGGGGACTTTAATGACGCTGCAGTTGGTGAGCGTGCCCACGTACTACCCTCGATACCAATTGAGAGATTAAGTAACCCTAATTACCTTACGCAGCCCTACTACTGGGTTCATCAAAACGTTGTCAAACAACAGCTACAAGATAAATCTTGGAATAAAAGTTGGCTCATTGGTTGGCGAGAAGTTACAGATGCAAGGGCAAGTGCGCGAACATTGATAGCTAGCGTCATTCCTAAGGTTGGTGTAAACAATAAATTTTTACTTCTAATGCCTGACGCAACTCCAAGGCAATGCGCAGCACTTTTAGGAAATATGAGTTCACTGATATGTGATTTCATAACCAGGCAAAAAGTTGGTGGACTAGCACTAAATTATTTCACCATAAAACAACTTCCTATACTTTCTCCATCAAGATATTCAGATTCTGATCTCTTAATGATAGTTCCGCGTGTTTTAGAGTTAACTTACACAGCCGTAGACCTATCCCCTTGGGCTCATGACTTAGGATTTTCTGGCCAACCATTTGTATTTGATCTTGATAGACGCGCAATTTTGCGAGCTGAACTTGATGCTATTTACGCACGTCTGTATGGTCTCTCCCGTGATGATCTTCGATACATTCTTGAACCTTCAGATGTTATGGGTTATGGATATCCAAGTGAGACCTTCCAAGTTCTTCAGAACAATGAGATCCGCCACCTTGGTGAATACCGTACGCGTCGCCTTGTACTAGAAGCATGGGACAAGTTGGAGCAAGGAGAATTGAAATGAACAGGAAGAACCCTTGGACTATTGAACGTCTGAATGACTATGTTGGCCAAGAGGAAACCTATCAGCTTGAGTTCAAAAGTTCAAGAGGTTTGCTGCAGACGACTGCTGGCGAAATTGAAAAAACCTTCAATGATCTTTCAACTCATATCAGCGCCTTTCTGAATTCAGATGGTGGGGTGCTTGTAATTGGTATTGAAGAGTCTGACAAACGCGACAAGAAACAAGCTGGAAAGGCTGCATCTTTGAGTGATGGAATACCTCGGTCGCAATGGATTGGCGATCGAATTCAAAGTAAATTATGTGACCGTATTCAGCCGTCAGTAGCTAGTCTTGTACTTGTGAATACAGTTGTGATTAGCAAGCATGAGGAGGAAGATTTATTAGCGTTTGTGATTGAAGTGCGTCAGGGCATCACTGCTTATCAAGCGGCAGATAAAAAATACTATTGTCGTCGTAGTTTTAGTAGTGAGCCAATGGATGACAAAGATGTTCGATTACGCATGCTTGCTGACAATACTCCTCGCATGGAATTATTTGTAGACTTCAATGCCTCCCCAGCAAATCTTAGTTGGGAGTCATATGAAAAACAATTTTCTGCATATGTGGAAGCCAAAGAGAGGCTATCAACTAAAACTCCATTAGATTCAGAGATCATTCGGAATAAATTGATTCTTGGGACCTTGAAGGTAGACCCAGATGCGACTATTTTTTCGCCAAGAAGACTAAATCGTTTTCAAATTCGAATTTCAATCAAAGCTAAAAATTCTGGAACTGTAAGTATCAAGCGCGCTTGTATTCAATACAAGATGCCGAGCGTTAACAGATCAGATGTCGAATTAAGAGTTTTTGAGTCTGAACTCGATGCTGACACTCAGCCTCCTTACTCAATGAGGGAAATGATTTTTGATCAATCGGGAAAAATCATGCTTTATCCTGAAATGATTAAAGATTTATTTGAATTCATGCTTGAGGTTCCAGCAGAGCGGCTAGAGAGTTCTTTTGCAGATCCAGTTGAGTTTGTGGTTTATCTAGATGGTGGCTCCCCAACACGTATTTCTATTGATCTTAATGATGCATATCAAACAAGTTTTAATGAGTATTTAGAAAAAATCAGCTTGCTTCGAATAAATTATCCTGGAGTGAAAATTGACTGACTTACAAAACCTAAATGTTCTCATTAGCCATAGTATTAAAAAGGTAGGCAGAGACGTAGGTTTTGATATTCAGACACAAACTGAATTCGAGATTCAACTGGAAAGTAGTCACGCGCCATTAAAGTGTTCTGTTTGGCTAACCTGTAATCAAGAATTTATTGTGGGTTTGAGTATGTCTAATGTGGTTCATACACTAACCTCAGATGGCGAAAAAGTCATTGAAACATCCGAGCTTCCAGCAGGCGGATTATTCATTACAGGTGCATTTAAGGTGTTGGATACAACTAAGTTAGAAGTTTTTCTAAAAAGATCCTGGCTACTATCTCGCAGTCTGCCCAACGCACTGATTGGCCGCTTTGAAAAAGCGTTGTCTGAGGTCAGCGCCACGGAGCGTGAAGCGACTGTTAGGCAGAGAGTCGGCCAAAACCTGTTTCGAGAAGGTTTGCTGGCTCTGTGGGGCGGTCGCTGTGCCATCACCGGGCTTGATGCCCCTGAGCTTTTGCGTGCCAGCCATGCAAAGCCGTGGGCAGATAGCTCAGACATTGAACGCTTGGATGTTTTCAACGGGTTGCTGTTAGCTGCCCACTGGGACGCTGCCTTTGACTCCGGCCTCATCACTGTCTCAACCAGTGGGCATGTTGTCCCGAGTCCTGCACTTTCGGATGCCACTAAAGAGGTTCTTAGGTTGTCAGATGTACTACAAATTCGAGTTCAGGCGCAGCATGAGCCATACCTAGCTTGGCATCGCGAACGCGTATTCAAAAAATATATTTAGGAAAAAAATGAAAAGCTACTACCGTGTAATGCTTGGCAGGAAGTCAATTCACGCTCAGACTTGTTTTACCGAAAGCTTTATAGGTACTGACTTTGAAATCAATCAAGACCTAACAAACGAGCTGACAGAAAATTGGCGTGATTTCAATGCAAAGTTTCGAGATATCTTCAAGTCAAATCACCCTGACAAAACCAACGTAGGTGCAGGCTTGGCTTGTGGATTCCTCTGGACAGTATCTAAAGGGATCAAGACAGGGGACATTGTTATTTGTCCTGACGGCTCAGGCACCTATCACGTTGGTGAAATTTTGAGCAATTACTTTTACCACCCAGGTGGGATATTGCCGCATCGACGTAATGTCAAATGGATGGCCAAGCATGTTGAGCGCGAAGCTATGTCGGACACGCTTAAGAAAAGTACCGGTTCTATCGGTACGGTCAGCAACATTACAGGCTACGCGCAAGAACTCGAATCATTGATCGCAGGCGAATATAAATCACCAATCATTTCCACTGATGCAACAGTTGAAGATCCCTCTGAGTTTGCGCTTGAAAAGCATCTTGAGGACTTCTTGGTGCAAAACTGGAAACAAACTGAATTGGGAAAAGACTTCGATATCTTCGAAGAAGATGGAGAGCTAGTCGGTCAGCAATACCAGTCAGACACTGGACCAATGGATATTTTGGCGATTAAAAAGGACAAATCTCAGTTGCTGGTTGTTGAGCTTAAAAAGGGTAGGGCAAGCGATGCAGTAGTAGGGCAGGTACTTCGCTATATGGGCTACGTCAAGCAAGAGCTTGCCGAACCAAATCAAAGTGTGAAAGGTGTCATCATTGCTTTAGATGATGACACTCGGATTCGTCGTGCTTTGGCAATGACACCGGATATTTCTTTCTACCGATACGAAGTCTCTTTTAGACTTACAAAATCCTAACTAATCGATTAATTTCAAGCTTGGTAAGTACAAAAAAGTGGATCCTTCATTAGCTAAAGGCTTGACAAATCAATTATTTCGTGAAATTGACGACGATATAGCTGCTTTCATAAGGAAATGGAGGGCTTATGTTGAGAAATCAAAGCCTCAAAAAAGCAGATCAAATTGGATGAAATTTTCCAAAGATATTGAATCTGTGTATGGTCGATACATGTTAGCTAATCATTCTGGAGGTACTGATAGAAAACCATTCCTCTGTCTGTCAACATTTGAAAATACAGAAAGAACATTTAATACTTGGAGTGAGCGATGCTTCTCATCAAAAGTTCTCTATTTCAATTTCGATCCAATAGGCGTCTATTCTGAGCAAAGCGGATTTAATATTTCTGAGCATGCAATTCAAAGAATCTTTCAACGCTCTTACTCAGATCAAGACCCGATGGGAGAATCTTTTAAAAAAATCAACTTCACGAATGAACTGCGTTTGGCTCCTTTGTGGTCATTTTTTTGGAGTTTATTACTGATAGAGCTTAGCAATAGTAAAAAAGTGACAGATGAAGGAATAAGCATCATCATTCCTACTGTTAGCGGTTTACTTCTTGGAGAAATTTTCACGTCAAATTTCCACAAATGTGAGATTCGAACCTTTATTTCGAAACAACAGTTTTCAGCTGTACAGTTCGTTCATTGGCAAGCAATGATGAGGATTTCGGAGAAATATTTAAAAAGTGTCATCCCATTTCTATGTATTGAATTTATCTACGCTAAACCGGGCTCGCTGGATCTTTTGGTTGAATTTATTTCAGATACGCAAGATTTAAGACAACAATTGGGCTATGTTTGAATTAGCAAAATAAAATGCGCAAATTAAACTAACTCAACAGCTGCCTTCAGCTGACTTGGGCTGCTATAAAGATACGCAGCAGTAGTGCTGATACTGCGGTGACCAGCTAGAGTTTTCAAAATAAGGATCGCTGTTCCCTTGTTTGCAAGGTTTGTTAAAAAAGTCCTGCGCCCACTGTGACTGCTAGCGCCCTCAAGTCCAGCACCCTCGTAGAGCAGAGCGAAAGTTTGTGCCAAGCTGTTTGCGTTGAAGCCTGCCCGGACACTGTGAGCTGCTGATTCAAAGCCAATGGCGGGGGGCCAAAAACCCGTCAGGCCTGCAAGTCAAGCACCGGGCGATTGTTACGACTGCTGGCCTGGAAGCTTTGAGGGCGATGCTCAGTGTTCAGCTAGACTGAACTTGAGTTTGCCCACATGACCCATTACCCATTACCCAAATATGAATGTTGGGTGACACAGCCTAGCGTTTACATGGCCCACTTTTTTCCGACCCTGCCGCTGCTCCCTGGTAACAAGGCTGGTGAGCGCACGGAGCTAGCCCTGCTGCAAACCCTGCAGGACAGCCTCTCAGACGCCTACACCCTGTTCCACAGCGTCGATTGGTCCAGAGGGTCGGGGCTGCAAGAGCAGCACGGTGAGATCGACATCGTGGTGATCAACCAAGCCGGTGACGTGTTGCTCATCGAGGTGAAATCTGGCGAGGTGACGTTTGCCCCTAACGGCATTTACAAGACCTACGATCACCAAGTCAAGGATGTTGCTGCGCAGGTCAAGCGGCAGTACGGCGCCATGCGTTCGCGCTTGGAGGCGGCTGGCCTGGCAGTGCGCGTGTTCACCCTGCTGGTACTACCAGACATGCAGGTACAGGCCGAGACAGCGCTGTGGCCAAGGAGCCGCATCGTCGACAGCAAAGAGGTCGCTGACGTGGGTGCCCGGATCGCAGAGATGCTCGGCCCGGGCATTCCGAACGACATTGTGGGCCGCGTGCACGCATTCTTTGAGAATCGATTTCAGGTGGCGCCCGATGTCTCAGCGCTGGCTGGACGGTTGCAGCAGACCGCTACCCGACTGTCCGCTGGCCTGGCCATTTGGGTACCGCGCATCGACGTGCCCTCGGGCATCATCCGCGTGGTCGGCACGGCCGGGTCCGGTAAAACCCAGCTGGCACTGCACCTTTTGCGCGAAGCGGATGCCCAGGGAAAGCGCGCCGCCTACCTGTGCTTCAACCGCGCCCTGGCTGACCACATGGCCCGGGTGGCGCCGGTGCGCACACCAGTGGAGACTTTCCACGCCTATGCGGCGCGTATCGCCCGCCGTTTTGACAAAGCGGTTGACTTCAAATCACCCACCGTCTACCTAGAACTCGAAGCCCACTGCCTGGAGCGCCTGGCCAGCAGTGCGCCGGATCTTGACTTTATCGTTCTGGACGAGGTGCAGGACCTCAAACCCGAATGGGTGCAGGCGCTTTTGTCCCGGCTAGAGCCAAGTGGGCGAGCAATTCTGCTGGAGGACCCTGAGCAGCAGCTCTACCCGGACCGGGAACCCTTTGACATCGCAGGTGCAGTGACCATCACGTCGCATGAGAATTTCCGATCACCACGCGAGCTCGTCAGCTTGATTAACCTGCTGCAGCTTACCGCGACCGAAGTAGAGGCGGGCTCCAAATTCGTTGGCGAGGCGCCCAACCCGATCGTCTACGAAACACCAGAGCGAGTGTTGCCACAGACCATCGCAGCGGTCGATCGATGCCTTGCGCGAGGCTTTGGGCTAGAGGACATCGCTGTGGTCAGCATGCGCGGACGCGCAAGCTCTGCGCTGCAGCAACTCGAGCGCCTGGGGGCATGGAGCACCAGGCACTTTACGGGGGCTTTTGATGAGGGCGGTGAGCCCGTATGGACCCGAGGCGACTTGCTGGTGGAATCAGTCCGCCGCTTCAAGGGGCAGGCTGCTGCTGCCGTGGTACTCACTGAATGCGACCTTGCCGACCTGGGCGATTTGAACCGGCGGCTACTGTTTGTTGGACTCACCCGGGCACGTATGCATTTGGAATGGGTGATATCCGAGACCACAGAAGCGGTGCTGCGGCGCATGCTGGCTTGAAGGTCCGCAAAAATGGTGGCAGCCATGTCGTGATTCAACGTGATGGTTGCCCGCTCGAAGTATGTGTGCCGGCACGCAGACGCCATCAGAACCAACATTGGGCTTGGTTCAGACAAATTGCCTCATTCCATTGGCACGTTTTCTGCCCATTTGGCCCCAAAATACCGATTTGCTGTCCCGAGGAGCAAAGAATCACGAAGAAAAGGTGACGTGGCCGATTCTGCGCGAATCTTACCGACAGCCCCATGTGGCCCAAGTTCATCGCCCTCTCGGTCGCAGCACGTACTCGTCCAGAATTCCAGCAAAATAGGCCAATGACCGAAGCCAGCGCACACCGAATTTGGCGGGGATTTTGTGATCGATTCCAGATCAGCAAGGACTGCGTGCCTTTGTTTGAGTTGGAACCTCCAGGCTACGTCGTCACAAAACCGATAGGCCGAGGCGCAAGTGCCAGACACGTCTTGGCCCGATCCCCGGAAATGGAAGCGATGGTGCTGTGGGAAGTTGCCAAGTTGGAGGAAGACTGGACTGCCAAGCGCCATAAGCTGGACGGACTAATCTACATCTTGGGGATCAAGCATCTAGAGGGATACATCCCGCTTTACGTCGGCAAGGCCGAAACTCTGGGCAAAGGCGACAGCAATCTGTCCGCCAACCTCAAAAACATCCGGACCGACCGCAGCAAGTTTGCACGCTGGGGCGACAACTACGCTTATCACGTCGGAGATCTGAGCGCCTGTGTGTTGCCCGGTCATGTGCCGGACAGGCAGACCATCAAGTACCAGGCATGGGCGGAACTTCTCTTTGAGACCCTGGGCGAGCACCCTCGACTTAAAGCGCCAATCTACTTTTGGACGCGCGCCTGGAATCCAGCGCATGTGGGGATTTGGGAAGAGATGGGGCCGACCTCCCTCGCCTTTCTTGAGTACATGCTTATCGGGGTCGCTGGACGCGTTTCGCCTAACCTGCTGAACCGCGAGGGGATCGGTCGGGAAATAGGTCGTAAATCAGGAGACTCAATTGAGTAAAACCACTACAGTTTGCCTTTTGAAATCAAACTCGGGAAGCGAAACACTTCTCGGATACGACTTCCAGTCAAATTTTGAGGCGTTGGCGAGACGTAGTGAAGCCGATGTAGTGATCGTGTCTACGGAAGAAGGCTTTTCGCCATTGGGAGCCTCAAGAAAATTTTTTGAGGACGATCTAGAGATTTCCTATGATGAAGAAATTTACCCCCTTGCAAATTGGAATCGATTCGAAAATGAAAGAGTGACATTGATCGCTCTGGCAAGCCGTAGACTTGGCAGCCTGCTGCGAGGCATCATTCTTGCGCCGGGCGAGAACTGCCGGAGCTACTCGCAGTTTTCAAGTGCATATGGTCATAGACCGCACCGAAATTATTATTACAACGTCAGCTACGAGGCAATTCAGTACGCCTGTCGTGCCTGGGGCGCTGAGTGCCTTGCAATGGCACACCTTTGTTCTTGTAATCGATTCCACGTAGACATGGCCACCTGCCACGCAGAGTCTCTTGCCCATTTCTGCGATGAATGGCCTACTTCAGCACCAAAATCATTCACGTTTAGCGGATGCTGTATCGATCCAGATCACTTTAAGGGCCTTCAGAGCCTGAATGGCGAGGGCCAGTCGACCTCCCACCGCTCAATCAAGGTCACCACTGAATCCAAGGGTCAGGCCTTGCTACTGCACCTTGACTGGAAAAGTCCAACTATTGCATTGATGCAACAACCTGTCGCTAAATGAGACAGCCCACCAAAGGCGCCTGATCCCGCAAGCCATCCGCCGTAACGGCATACGCCTTCACCGGCGTCGCCTTGGCCAATGCCATCCAAACGCCAAAGTGCAGATGCCTCACCGATCGTTTGGGCGCGGCCCGCAGCACGCTCAGGCGTTGGTCTTTGCACAACATGACTCCGCATTCGGCTGGAATCTCATCGGCACTGGCTATTTGTTTGCCGCGCCCGTCACAGCCCAGCACGTACCAGCATTGGCCACCCACATCCAGATAAGCCTGGCGTTTTTGCGGACGTTTGAGGTCACCCAGCAGGTCGGCCCGGCTGACCTTGATCTCGTGCACGATGGGCTCAAGGTAGTCCGGGCGCGAGCTGTTGCGGATGGAGAACACATCGGGTTTGCAGATTTTCCAGTGTGAGGATGCATCCGGGCTGTCGGGGGGTAGCCTAGCGCGCAGCTCCAGAGCCGTCCAGACGATGCGGCCATCACGCAGCATCGCTTGCGCCACCTGGCCCACCAGCGCCTCATGGGCCGAGCGCGCCTGCCGGTTGCCCGCCAGCGCACCGGCCAGGTAAACCAGCCCGGCCTGTGTGACCCGCACGAGTTCCGTACCCTGACC
>Ga0214919_10007479_pt1 | contig 14724 bp, 15 predicted proteins | sample LL1503_MetaG_FD_177994 | JGI IMG/M metagenome (GOLD analysis project Ga0214919, IMG submission 177994) | Freshwater microbial communities from Lake Lanier, Atlanta, Georgia, United States - LL-1503 | ecosystem: Environmental > Aquatic > Freshwater > Lake | place: USA: Georgia | collected... | reverse complement strand
GGCTCCGAAAATATTGTCTACAACCCCATAGCGGGTCATAAGACCGACTCTTGGGCTGAAGTCATTCGGGCCGATTGTCCTTTGAATCATCACTGGGATGTAAGGGCAATAGATAATACCAGTATCGTAGAACTCTGGACCTTTATATCCGAGAAGCGCGTATTCAACGCGGCGATCACGGGATTGTCCTGGGGACAAGTAGGTAGAGCTACGACCTTGCTCAAATTGAGCTTCTGTGCGAGTATCACGGTAAACATTAAACCGTCCTCCGAGATTACCAACTTTTGCAACACCGACAGGCTGAGTATTCACGTTACCTTGAACTGGTACCCATTGGAATTCGGGTAACATCTCTAGGATGGCTGCAACGCGAGGTGTACAAACAATAAAGTTTGCAGCGCCACGGCGGTTGCGGATTGCAATACGGTTAGCTTCGATGATTAAACGTTGATAGAAATCACGGTTACGTTCAACTAACCAACGTCCATCAGCAGAGGCAGGACTCCATACGGAGTATCCAACGCCAAAGCCAGCATTGAGAGAGGTTTGAATCATACGCATGATCATCTCACGATCGATCTCAGCTTGCAATTCATAAGACATTGCATTTGTGAGTTCGGTATCGATATCGATGCCATTCATATTCTTCAAGTCCTGCTCCAATTCGACAGACCAACGGGCTGCGAGGCGGCGTGTGCCAGCTTCAACAGCAGTCTTCTCGAAGGAAACTTCAATCTGAGGGATTTTACCCGTCAATTCGAAATTTGCTAAGAGTTGAGCAACGCCTTGATCTTGACCCACCATTGGGAAGAGATCAGAGTATGCACCGGTGGCACCAGAAAGCTTGGCACTTGAGGTGCCAGTGTAACGGGTGTCGAGGTATTGGTAGCCGAGTTCCTTGCCACCAGCAGCGGCTTGAGGGTTTCCTAGAGCGGCATTGGCATTTGTGCCAGAACCGTCTACACCATCATTACCGAGTTGGTTTGCGAGGTACTTATAACGTAATGCGAAGGCGAGTCCAACGGGTCCACCCATTGGCTGAACGCCCACGATTTCATTAGTAATCAATTCGGGGAAAGTACGGCGAATCATCGGGATGAGGATCTTTGGCAAACGAGCATCACCTTGAGCATAAACATCACCAGCAGGGTAGCTGTTGGGGAAGTTATTGCCCGCTCCACCGTATCCACCAGCGTTAACACTTCCGAAAACGGAAGAGCTACCACCAGCTACGTTGGATTCCTCGATGCACCAGCGTTCTTGGTTTTCAAGAAGCATGGCAGTATTGAGGCGTGTATGATCGTCTTCGATAGCGGCAACCTTATCTGAAGTATAATTCAGAACGGGTTTCCACTTCTCCAAAAGAGCTTCAGCGCGAGTTTGGTCAATATAGGCTTGTGTAGGTCTAATTTGTTTCATAATTCGTTTTTTTGTTTCTCCTTTTTTTCGACTTGGAAATATATTTATTTCCATTGTTCAGACATTAAATTGTTTAATATCTCAGCTAAAATTAGTATTTAGAAAGTTCCTTAAGGTAAGGGTTCATTTGAACTTCTTCACGAGTGTTGGAAGTTGTTTTTTCCTCGATGATGCGGGGAACATCGACGTTTCTTGCCACAGATTTTGTAATGGCGCTTTCTTTTAATTCATGAAGCCTCTCGGATTCGTTTTTTGTGAAAAGGTTAAGGGCATAATCAAAGTTCTCATTGATGAATTGTGCGCTTTTGCCTTGCATTATTCTTGAAATATAATCCTTTTTCTTATCATTTAATCCAACTGTTCTCTTTTCCAAGAGGAGATTGGATGCTACTTGGTTGTATTTCTCAATAAGAACACAATGTTCTTTCTCTACTGTACGAAGTTTTTGATTGGCCTCATCGATTTGTTTCTTACCATCAATGATGGCGGATTTGACGGCTTTCTTTGCGAGAGCGGCATCAACACCAAGAAATTCTTTAATTTGTTCGAGGACAACTTGTGCTCTACGATTGTTAACGGCTTCTTGAATTTGTGCCTTTGGAAGAGCATTGTCGATATATGCATCGAGATATGTGGAAACGTCATTCACGATATTTGATTTGAATGAACCAGCTTCGCTAACGATTGCGGTTTGATATTTCTCAACAATGGATTTCAATTTACCACCGTGGTTTTGATCAATCGCACGAACAACTTTTTTAAGTTTTTGTGTATGGTCTTTATCAATTGCTTCTAGAAGATTTTGAAGTTTGCTTGCATAATCAGCATCTTGTTTTACAAGAGCAGAAGCAACATGAATCTTTGCCTTTTCTTCAACAGCCCTCTCGAATGAAGATTGAATTTCGTTTAGAGCCTCTTCGCTGAGAAGTTCCTTAGTAACTTTTTTTAGTTGCTTTTTGATATCCATATTTTTAATTAAAATTTTTGTTTATTCTTTCTGCGACAATATTATTTATCTTAGAATTTAAAACTGCTTTCAAATATTTATGCGCGGTCGAGTAATTTTTTTCAGATAAATGCCTTAAAAATTTAGAAATGTTTCTTTTTTCGCTAATATTTCCAAATTTTTTCTCTATTTTTTCAGATTTGTATACTGTTTCATCCTTTTTGGGAGTATATTCTGTTTCATCCTTTTTAGATGTATATTCAGTTTCTTTCTTTTCAGGAGTATACTTTACCGACTCTTCATCATTTTGCTCAAATTCATCATCTCCAGCAGCAATAGATGTCGTTTCAACAGGTTCTCCCATATCTTCAGATGAATCATCAATTGGTTCGCCAGATGTATTCACCCAATTACCCTTAAGTCCTGGATTTTGAGTTTCCATTTCTTTAGAATTGGTATCCATCCAATCTTGAATTTCTTTAGCACTATGGGTTTCCGTATCACCAGTTTCTTCGGGGAGTTCTCCTAGAAATCTTTTAACATCATCCTCATGTTTTTGCTTTTGTTCGGCTGTTTGTGGTGCTGGTTGAGTATTAGTTGGAGCGGCTTTTGCAAGATTACCAGCACCACCAGCTAACTTAGATGCACCACCAATGATACCACCCATTCCTTGTTGTTGCTGTGGTTGCTGTGCAGCTCCTGCTTGTTTAACGAAATTTCCAACATTACCTAAAAACTTGGACGCAGATCCCAATGCATTTGGTAGACTGGAAGTTTGTGATGTTGTACCACCAGCTTTTGCTGCTGCATCAGCTTGTGCCTTTACACCTTGTTCTTGAGCAAACATTAATTTAGCCTGAGCATCTGTCAAATTTTTACCTTGGGCTTTTGCAGAATCAGCATAAGCTCTTTCTTGCGTCGATAATGGTGCAACGGGTGTAGTTGTTTCGGTAGGTTTAACGGCTTCTTTCAAAAGAACATTGTTCATGTATGAACCGAAGATGTTATCAGTGTCTAAATTTTTACCCATAATATAAAAGTATTTATATCTAAATTAAATTTTGTTTACAACTTTGTGCAAATTCTTTTCAACTTTGGCGTTCAATACTTTTTTCAAATATTCATGAGCTTGTGAATAATTTTTCTCAGATAAACATTTTACGAATTTTGCAATATTTCTGTTCTCTTGAATTTCTTCATCCTCAACGTATTTATCAGCGGCAAGACCAGTTGTTTTTTTCGCTGGAGCTTGTTGTTTTGTGGGTGATTTTTTAACTGGTGCCGTTTGTTGTTGCACAGGTGCTTGTTGGGTAGGTGCTGACTGTTGTTGACCTCCTCCAATGAGTGCTTTTTTGATCAAATTACCACCAGCGCCAATTCCCTTGGATGCAAGACCAGCGAGACCACCAAGTTCTCGATCACCAACAAGTCCTTTTTTAATTATATTGCCACCAGCGCCAATTCCCTTGGATGCAAGACCAGCAAGACCACCGAGGTCTTGCTGTTGTTGTGGCTGTTGTTGTGGTTCATTGGCGGGTGCTTTTGGAACTGTTCCAGTAGCATATTGTTTTTCTCCAGTAGCATTTGTTCCTTGTGGCATTTTTTCATCTGCTTTTAGTTTATTCAAGAGATCCGTATTCTGCTGTGCTGTTCCTGTATAATTTTGAATACCATACCGTGCAGCTAATTTTGCCCTAGATGCTTTATCAAATTCTTGATTTTTACCAGCCAAATAATCCACAATAGAACCACCACTGGAAGATGGTTGTTTTTTATTTGAACCCCCCTCTGTTGTTTTGGCGGGAGTTTTTTGTGCAGCATCTGGATTTCCAATACTAATACCTCCACCAACTTGTAGTGGTGTTTTTTCGCTAGCAGGAGCGGTTCCACCACCGCCTAAATCTGCTGGTATTTTAACATCAATATTGGACGCGGAACTACCTTGGGGGTCAGTCGGCATTTGTGCGGTTACTGCCCCACCAGAATTTGGTGCTGATGGTTTTGTTGCTGGTATTGTTAAACCACCTACACTAATTCCACCACCTGAATTACCTGTCGGTGTACTAGGCATTTGTGCGGTTACTGCCCCACCAGAATTTGGTGCTGATGGTTTTGTTGCTGGTATTGTTAAACCACCTACACTAATTCCACCACCTGAATTACCTGTCGGTGTACTAGGCATTTGTGGTGCAGCATTGTTTCCAGCCACTATTCCCTGCTTTATTTTTCTTGCTTTGTCTAAGTTTCGGTTCTGACTATTCATGGGTCGATCTACATTTTCGAAACTATCTGGATCATAGTCACCAGGGATTCTTCCTAGTTTTTTATTATATTCCGCTTTAGGGTCAGTCTTAGTGGGTGCGACAGGAGCTTGTTGCGGTGCTGCTGGTTGTGGTGTAGCATTGTTGCTGCTCGTTTGAGCCTTTTTTAGTTCTGCTATTTGATTCTCTAACGTTTTTCTGTCTTTTTCACTTCCAATCGTTTTTAATTTAGCTTCAAGTGCTGGAATGTTATAAACCCCCGACTGTTGCTCTTTAAAGAGTACTCTGTCTGAATAAGATTCGAAAATATTGTGAATGTCTGAATTTTGTCCCATAATATGAAGTATTTATGTTTGTTTGTGAAATATAATTTAAAAAATTTATGACATTTTTGTTAAATTTGAAATAATGTTCTGCGGGTTTGCTGAAGCTATTGAAACAGGGGGATATTCGTAGGTGCTGGTGTGGTTGGCGTTTGTTGCTTTTGTGCTGTTAATGTTGCAATTAATTTAGCAAAAAAATCTTTGGTATCTTTTGCGGAATCGGCTATTTGTTTTAATGCTTCACTCGATGTTGAATCATCTTCACCCTCTTTTCCTTGTTGTGGGGTAGGTGGTTCTTGTGTTGGGGGTGGTTGTGCCGAATTCGATGGTGCTGTCGGTACTGGTAATCTAGAAGATACCCCTGTAATATCAGATATACTCTTAGGCATCGACTTTGGAGGCTCTTCGGTTTTTTGGGGTAAAGAAGATATAGCTTCCTTCAACAATGCATTAACAAATTCATCAAACTTCATAATTATATTTAGATTTGATGAATTTGATTTTTAAAAATTATTCAGGCTTCGTTGGCCAGATTACTTCTTTAGAGGAAGTATTGTTTTACTACATGGTATTTAAAAAATTTACAAAATTATTTTGATGAATTGTTTCGTTAGAAATGATATGAACGTTATTTTTTGTTGAAATGCAATCAAAGTGGCTTTTGCCGTGATAAACATCAGAAGCATCTTGCTTAAAACTTACGTAATATTTTTTATTTTGGCTTAGGATATCATGTAAGTTTTCGTATTTGCTAAAAATATTTGGCTGACGATCTTTGAATACCTTTAAGTTCGGAGAGTCATTTATTATAAAATTTAAATTGATTTGCGGTTCAAATGCAAATACAGAAATTACATTTTCTATCAAAGACCCATACAAAATAGAGGCATATCCTCCCATACTAAACCCGACGCAAATTACTTTTTTGTATGATTTGCATAAATTCCTAATAAAAGTAAGCGTGTTTTTAAAATTCGATGCTATGCCCGGTATGCCGTTTAAATACCACATTCGATCCGGATCTTTTAACAAAAGCACGTCAGCTAAAAGATCTTCTTTAAAAAGTAAACTGCGTTTGAATTGAAACTCGTAAGAATTTTTGTTGTTTTTTGGAGGCAACCCAGCAAATCCAATTATTAGTTTGTCAAAATTTTTCTGTTTTAAATATAAGTTTTGGTGTTCGTTTATTTTCATTATTTTCATTATTTTTTGTTGCAAAAAATAATTTATGTTGTATGATATATAATATATATGTGCATATTTAGCAAATTAATAAATAAATTTCGAAACAAAATAACTTTCCACCACAAGGCGAAATACGGTCACCATCAAGATAAAATCGTCGAATCTCGAACTATCAAAAGAGAATGGCAACAAAAAGCATTAAAGGATTGTCAATACAAAATCAGAGATGCTGCACCGTTCGGTGCCCGCCCAGCGACAGCAGCAAAATGTTTAGGAATACAGGATTTATTACACGAGGGATTCGTAATTAAATCCCATCTTGATTTTGCAGTGCATTTATCAGACGACAACAAAATTGCTGAAATGAATTGCAACTTTATTGATGGAAAGGACCCTGTAAGTTTAATGGAACCGTCTCAGTTAACAGACTACCTGCAGCCACCAAAGGGAGCGTCTAAGCACATTGTCAGAATTGAAACGCCATGGGCTTTTTCTGCTCCAAAAAGTGTTCGTTTTTTGGTTTTACCTGTTTTTTACTCCGACGATAACCGGTTCAACGTCGTGCCGGGAATATTAGATCCTCTGTATACGAAAGATATTCATTTAATGTTGTGGTGGTTTTCAGATAAGCGAGAAATAGTTAAAAGAGGAACTCCTCTAGCCCAATTAATCGTAATTCCCAGAAACGCAAACATAGCATGGGAGATGAATGACATCGTTCCTGAAAAGCGAACAGAAAAAATAAATTTTTTAGTTAAGTCAAATCAATATAAGAGGTGTCCTGCATATGGTGCAGAATTTAAAACGTTAGCAGAAAATCTATTTGATAATTAATTTGTTAATTATATGAAAGTTTTAATATTAGGAGGAGATGGATTTATCGGATCGTATCTTTTAAAAAAACATTTATCACTAGGACATACGTGTATTATAGTAGATATAGAAACGCTGAGAACAAACAACAGAGGCAATGAATATACTTATATACACGCTGACTTGTCTAAAAATTCTTCAATTTTAACAGAAATATTATTAAAAATTAAGCCAGATTTTGTTTACAATTGTGTTGCAGTTGCAACACCTAGTTATTACGTTTTATACCCAAAAGAGACGTATGATTTAGACTTTAAGGTAAATTACGAAAACATTTGTGAACCTTTATTGGAAGCTAATATACCGTTTGTGCACTTTTCTACTTCTGAAGTATACGGTAAGAAGTGGACAGAAATATTAAAAGAAGACACAAGTAATTTAGTATTAGGACCAACACAAAAACAAAGATGGATTTACGCCTCATCTAAAATATTACTAGAACAACTTCTTTTGTGTAGAACCTCCAATGTTTGCATAGTGAGACCACAAAATTTTTGCGGCTGGGACATGGATTGGCTTCCGTCAATGAATAAAAATAAAGACAAGAAGTGGATTCCCCGTTTACCAGCTTGTCATCTAAATTCTTTGTTGCATAACGAACCATTAAGAGTTGTTAACCCAGGAACGCAAAAAAGATGCTATACTCTAATTGACGAGTCAGCAGAAGGGTTAGTGTCAATTTCAAACACGTGGCACAAAACGAGAGGTCAAGTACTAAATGTTGGTAATGCTCTTAATGAAGTTACTATAAAAGATTTAACTTTATTATATTCGAAAATTTGGACAGAGTTAACAGGAAAACTATCCCCTAAAATTGAATACGTGGAAGGAGAAGATTTATACGGAAAGGGATACGAAGATTGTGAGCGCAGACTTTTTGATGACTCCAAAATGTTTGATTTAACCGGCTGGAGAGCTACGACCGACTTGGAAAATACTGTAAAAAAAATTATTCAAGACGCAATAGTGAATTACAAGCCATTTTTTTCAAAATAAATAACGCCGTACGGCAATAGGCTCTTGTGTCGTATATCGCAGTGTTGCCCTATTTCTATTAACTTGTAATTTTTGTTTTCAAAAAAATCAATTAACTCCTTTTTAATTTTTAACGAATGATATTCTACATACCAAGAACAAACAGGAGTAATATCGTTTTGTGTAAGATGAAGCAAACATGTTTCAGCTCCCTCGATATCACATTTTACTGTTTGAATTTTGTATTTTGTTAATAACTCTGATACAATCTTGGCTGAATTGATGTTTTTTTTCTCAAATGTAACGTTTTTGATGTCTTTATCTAAAAAGTATTTTTGCAAAAAGTTAATTTGAGCGGAAGACTTATCTACTCCAACCACTTGCGTTGCTCCTTGTCTTAAAAAGTATTCTGGTGTATTATACTTTGCGGGCAAAGCTTTTATGTCCCATATTCCGCACCCCAAATCTAAAACAATTTTGTTTTTTACGTTGACATCTGGCCAATGATGAATCGGGTTTTCTGAAATTAATATTTTTGGTTTATTCATTTTAAAAGATGGGGTTTGAGATAACCAACATAAGGTAAATTTCTGTATTTTTCTTTAAAATCCATGCCGTAACCAACTAACGAACCATCATCTATGTCGAATCCAACATATTTGACAAAAGGTCGGTATGTGGCCTTACTCTTTTTTACGCGAAATAGTGTACATACCTCTAGGGATTTTGGATTAAATTTTTTTAAAAAATTTATAACAAAATTAATAGTGTTGCCCGTATCAATCATATCATCAACCAATATTATGTGTTTATCGACTACATGTGTTAAAAAATAAGGTCCCAAGCACAAATTTTTTGTGTGAGAATTGTTTATATAACTCGAAACGTTGAGAGAATTAATTGTTAATGGGAAAACTAGATGTTGCAATAAATCTCTACAAAAAAACAAACTTCCATCCATTATACTAATGATGACCGGGTTTTTTTCTTTGTAGTCTTCTATTATAGATAGGGATAGTTTTTTAACTGTCTCGTCAATTTCTTTTTTTGTATAAAGTATAATTTTTATGTCTTTTTCCATGGATTATAATAATTTATTAAAGTTTACTGTTTTTTTCAACACAGACACATTAGCATCAATGGTTCCATTTTCTTCATACCATTTTAATCCATTTGAAGCTATCTGTTCTAAACGTTCATTATCAAACTTGATTGAGTTAAATTTTTGCAGAATAAGCTCGAATTGTTTTTTACTGTCTTTTATCCGATCGACACAAAAGTAATGAAAATCTGGTATTAATTCGTTTTGAAATTTTTGCTCAATTTTTGGTCTCACTAAAGCTGTTCCTGCAGCAAATATTTCTAAGTCTCTATGTGATATTCCTCCTCGTCCATCTAAACTTAAACACAATTTGTTTTGGTTTATTTCTTCAAAATAGTTTAAATAGCTGATTTTGTTTGTTTTGAAATAATTGGGGTATAGTAAAGACAACATACTCCTATTACCATAAATGGAGCCTCTAAAAAGTGGTCGGGACTCGTTTTTTTGTTTAAAAGGCATTCGGCGTTCGCTTGCAATTTTTTCATACTCTTTTATTTGACTGCAGTAACTAATGGGAATGCAAGTTGATTGTTGTTCAACATTAACTCCGCATGTGCTATATATAGCTGTTTTGTGGTAATTCTTGAGATTGTTATTAATACTAATGACGTCAGTGATGTCATCCCAATACGAGATTATCAAATATTTCTTAGTATGGGGGTTCAAAACCGTCAATACATAGTCTAAGCGAGCTTCTTTAATGTCAGGATGTTCCTTGAGTTCACAAGTAAACTCTCCTTGTTTTCTGATTTCTTCATAGAAATTACGAAAAATGTAATAGGGCGAATAGGGATGAAAACCGTTTAACTTAAAGGAAAATACTAATTCCTTATGCGAATTAAACATTATATATTAACTCATTCCCAAACTTTAAGTCTATGAATTTCTCCATACAAACCTGGATCAGGACAATCTGGCCAAATTAAATTTTCTTCGTTTTCTTCGAATTTTTGAGGTAGATCTCTTAACTCTTGCCTGAAATTTTTCCATGCTAACTTGTCTTCTTCGCTTAGATTAACATCGTTTAGTGCTGTCCAATCGGTCATTTTTAATACAGCATTTCTCGTTTTTCTGATTGTGTCCCATTCAGTGAGAAGGGCTTCTTCTATATTTTTAGAAGACTTTTCAATTGGTTCCGAAGGTTCGCGACAAACCATTTTTTCGACAATCCATTTTCCGTCTTTCCACACAGCTTTTTCATCAGAAAGCAAAAAGGGAAGCTCTTCGCTTGAAGTATTTGGTAATAAGTTCATAAGATTAATAAATTGTTGCTATTTCTAATTGTAAATTGGTTATGGTAACAGGTTGAGTATTCAAGTACGAGTTTGCAGCTCCGTACACAAATACTGTGTATGTGTGAGGTCCTGCTGTAGTAACATAATCAATCCACGTAACTCTATCATTAATAGATCCTCCATTATCAAGATTAGCTAAACCTGGAGAAAATCTCCAAGATTCTTGAGTTGCGTTTCTATAAACTTTTATATAACCGCTATTAGCTTCAACTTTATCCCAAAACAAAGAAAGGTGCACTAAAGAATTTGTTGCGGTTGGAGTAGATTGCAGAGTGATTTGAAGCACTTCACTCCCATTACCTGTATATGAACTATTAACTGCTGAACTTACCGCTGAAAATATATTTACCGCACCGTTTGCGTATGTTAAACCGGTGTTGGACGAATTTACTTTTAAAAACCCATTAGCTGATGATGCTCCGCCATTTCCAAGGGCAACGAGACTGGCAAAGGCTGTTGTTTGTCCAGTACCACCCCTTGAAATGGGAATAGTGTCGGTTGAGTTAAAAAAAGAATTGTTCAACTCTGGTGTCATCACACCACTCACAGCATTTGCGATGGTTGCTACTGTCCATTTTCTTTCTCCGCCAGCTACTGCGGTATCGAAACCGACTATAAAATCATCTGATGCTGCCGCTCCTGCTAATGTGAAATCATTTAATGTCTTTGTTGCCATATGAAATTATTTAGTATCGCAAACGTTTTTTTTTTCTAAATAATACCATGAATATTTTCGATGCATATAAAATAATTAAAGAATCTAGGATTAATAGATTCACTGGGGCTGGTATTGTTTTTTACGATGGTGAAAAGGTGCTTCTTCTAAAAAAACCAAATAAAAAATGGGGTTTTGTTGGTGGAAAACCGATAGAAGAAGAAACTCCCCTAGAAACAGCAACAAGAGAAGCAAAAGAGGAAATCGGTTCAGTACAGGGAACAAATAAAAAAGAATTAAAATTCAAAATACGTGGTAGTAATTACTATACTTACATATTCAAAGTGAATGAAGCGTTTCATGATATAAAACTATCAGACGAACACATCGATTACTCTTGGGTAAAAGTTGAAAATCTCGATAATATAAAATTATCAAAAGTTTTTCAGATAGTCATGCCTGATATTAAGAAAGCTCTAACGTCTTTGCGTTGATATCTGACCGAAACTTGGAAAACTACCAAGTGTTCTCTGTCTTTGAAGGGGTTTTCCGACATCGCCTTTACCAGCTTCTTGCCATTTTTTAATAGTATCTGGAATATTGCCACTAGATATAACTGTTGCGGTTCTAAATGGATTTTTAACTAGACCCTTTATCGGCCCTGTCACCAATTTCGATACTTTCGGTAATTTCGATAATAATTTACCACCTTTTGCTGCCTTTGCTGCTGCTTTTTCTGCTCTTAATAATGCACGGTCGCTCAATTTAGAGGGTCTGGCTTTAAATGGTAATTTTTTTGTGGTCCATCTAGCGATCCCTCTAGCAATTCTCTTGGCACCCACGGCACCAAATATTTTTTCCGTAATTTTTGCACCAGCACCAAAAAGAAGTTTGATTGGGAGTGTAAGAATTCCTATTACCGGTTTAAATGCAAATGTTGGTATTACCGATAACTGTGCGGCCAATAAATTTAATTGATATATCTCAGCATCTTCCGTATCTTTGTTTTTTTCATATGCCTCTGTAGCATCTTTCAAATAAGGCCAAGATAAAACTCCTGTGGGATCGAAGAATATGGCAACGGCTTTGTATAGAAAACTCTCACTAACATTGTCATTCAAATCTTTTGTGAATTTTTCCCCAATAACATAATTTAATATGCTGTCCATTTTTTCCACAGTGAAATTAGCTAAACTTTCTTGTCCTGGTTGAATATATTCCAATGCTTTTTTCCCCTTTTCTTTCATCCAATCCCATGCACTTGAAAGATCATCGCCCAACGATGATTCGTTCACCTCATATGGTGACATTTTTTTAACACCATCAATAAATTTGGTTACATACTCTTCACCGGAAAGATATTTGTCCTTCGACTCCGCTTGATAAGAAGCATTATGTATTAAAAGTCTTCTTTCGATTTCATCGAGTATTGCATCTTCTTTACTCGCTGGCTCAACTGGGGCTTCCTGTTGATCAACATCAGTTTCGCTAGTATTAACATCGCTTTCATCTGTTGGTGTTTCAACAGTACTTGTTTCATCTTGCTCAAAGACCAAACGATTCAGAATATTGTTTATTGTATTGTCGAACTTAGACATAATATTATTTAGACAAGTTGAGAGTGAAAATCTTTAACTGCACTTTTATACGATTCTTTCGTCTCGTCATTCGCATTTTCCGTATATTGCCAGTTCCAACAAACGTCATCTTGGACATCGAATCCGTAGTAATTCAATACTTGTTTTTGGGTTTCAACGACATTCGATCCATTCCAATTCTGACCAGTGAATATTGTACCCACGGAAATATTTTTAACAATATTAGATTCTCTTAGGGTTGTATGTCTGTTTTCAATCCAGCACAGTCTTTCGATCAATTTTTGGTATATTGAATTGGTTTGACCCCAACGAATGGATCCAAAAAATACCACACAATCAGATTCAAATAGGGGTCTTGTTATTTTCCAAAGCTCATCCGTTTTATTATTAATCGAACACCAGCAACGATGATATCCACTTGGATTTTTATCTTTATCCTTCAACAATGCGCCTTTAACACCACAATTATTTCCAGCGGCACTACTAACATTACCCTCACATACATATATGTCCAATTTAGAAACGTCTATTATTTCAATTTTTTTCATACCAATCATCTCTTGAATGTATTGGGCAATTAATGTGCTTTTTGGAATATCATCCATTGATTTTTCCCAACGATTAGAAGTAGTTAGAAATAAAACCTTTTCTTTTTTTTCCAAAAAGTTTATACTTTTATCTATATTTTTCTTTAATTGAGAAGATGCTGATTCCATTATATAGCTTGCGAATGATTTCATGATTCCACTGTTATTGGGGTAAATTCTGGTGCATTTAATTGATTTTGTAATCCAACTGTTTTTTCATCCGTAACATATTTTATTTCTGGACAGGTTAAACCATTTTCAACTTTACCAGATGCGATAGGAGTTCCGCCATCTATACCACTTGCACTTTCTCTCATCTTCTCATATGTTGTTGTTAAAGTCAATGGTATGTTTCTAAATACGTGATTATGTGGATATACATAAGTACAACCATCATCCGCTATTTGACCTCTGTCCATTGTTACAACTGGAACTGGGTTATTTGTGATTTTAATCGTTTTTTCCGACCCGTCTATTTTGGCGGTAAATTCAGTATCAACCGCGATATATCCAATTTTTAATGCCTTATATGGATAGGATGTACCGTACAGTTCGGATTGAAATTCCGTTTGCTGAAAAGACATAGGTGCTGTAATATGTTGAACAAACAATTCACCTTGTATCATTGCTCCTCCTCTACATGCGATATTACCATCCACTGCGAGATTTGGTTTTAAAAACACTTGATTTTCCGCTTGAATCGAAATATTCGGTGCTTTTAACGATAATACATCACTCGTTGCTATGTTTATACCGTTTTTGGAACTCATGTTAATCTGTTCACCAGTTATTTCAGCAATAGTTCCATGTAAACTCATTGTGCCAGTACTGCTGAAATCAATACCACCAGAACCGCCGAGAAGATTTATACCATTCTGAGCATCTATGGTGAATTGACCCCCTGGAAATTTATCAACATGTACCTTTTCAACAACGGAACTGGTTACTTGTGCTGGATAAATTCCTTTCCCACTATCAAGTTTTAAACCAATATCGTGTGCTGCACCGGTATTATTGACCCGTATACTATCGAAATCATTGGATGCACACCCAACACTGACGAACAAATCTTTTGTAATGTTTAATTTCAAACTACCACCGTTACCTAGTTCATTTTCAGCATCGAAAAAATCTTGTGATGAATTTAAATAAAGATTTCCCGTCTCTTCTTTTCTTTGTTCTTTTGGGAAGTTACCGCCCATGCTAGAAGGCGATTTACCGGAACCACCACATACTTTACATTGTGATGTTTGTGGATATTGTTCGTCCTTAGCATCTTCTGTCTTAAGTTCGGTTTTTGTTCCGAGGAATGATAGGAAGTTTGTTAATATGCTTTTCGTAAAAGAAGTTTGACCGCTATCTATTTTTTCTTTGTTTTTATCGTCACCGTTTCCCCCAGTAAGAGCTTTGAATTGCTTACCCTGACTACATGCTGGACATGGGCCATTATCACCGCCCTTTTTTGCAAGGGGTGAGGAATAAAATGAATCACTTCCAGAGTGTTG
>Ga0214919_10007478_pt1 | contig 14726 bp, 14 predicted proteins | sample LL1503_MetaG_FD_177994 | JGI IMG/M metagenome (GOLD analysis project Ga0214919, IMG submission 177994) | Freshwater microbial communities from Lake Lanier, Atlanta, Georgia, United States - LL-1503 | ecosystem: Environmental > Aquatic > Freshwater > Lake | place: USA: Georgia | collected... | reverse complement strand
CGAGCACTGCGACAAGTCATGATTCGCGCCTTGGCCATGCACGGCTGAAGTTAGAACTTGAAGCTCCCAACATATTGCTTTCAACCATGTCCGTCACTTTCGTCCCCAGCCCCTGGCCCGCGCCTTCAGTGCCGAGGCTTGATGCTGGCTGGCGTTTTGGCCGCGAGCATTTGCTGCCTTTGGCTTGGTCCTTCGATCTGCGCCGCAATGTCTCGATCACACCGCGGCAGTTGCTGGTGGCTTATGCGCTTCTGTGCGGGCTGTCTTTGTTGGTCGCGGCGGGTTTTTGGTGGCAGGGTGTGGTGGCAGTGGGTGTCTACACATTGCTTGAATTGGTCGCGCTGGGCGTGGCCTTGTTGGTCGTCGCACGCCATGCGGGTGATCGCGAACTGATCACGCTGTGCGGCCGGGAACTGACGGTCGAGCAACGTTTCGGTCCGGGCGTTGAGCGTTCACTGTTCCGGGCCGAATGGGTTCGGGTGGAACCGGTGGCCGATGATGGGTCGCTGGTGGAGTTGTCGGGTGAAGGGCGCAGCGTGCGGGTGGGTCGGCATGTTCGTCCGGAGTTGCGGGTTGCGCTGGCGCAGGAGTTGCGGCGGGCTTTGCGTCTGTCGCGCACGGCCAGTGAACAGGTTGTGGATCACGAACTTAAAACATGATGATGAAGACAACAAACACGTTGATGTCTCGGGCCTGTCAGGGGGCAGCATGCCTCGGTGCGGTCTTTGCAACCCAGACCGCGATTGCGGGTGATCTGGCGGGAGGGCCGGCGAAAAACCAGCTTGACCTGCACCCGGCGGTGACCCGGATCGCCAGCGACATCCACAGCCTGCACAATTACATGTTGATCGTTTGTCTGGTGATCTTCATCGCAGTGTTCGGCGTGATGTTCTATTCGATCATCAAGCATCGCAAATCGGTGGGCCACAAAGCAGCCCACTTCCACGAGAGTGTTGGCGTGGAGATCGCCTGGACCATCGTGCCTTTCGTGATCGTCGTCGGGATGGGCATGGCCGCGACCAAGACGGTGGTCGCGATGAAGGACACCAGCAACGCCGATCTCACGATCAAGGCCACTGGCATGCAATGGAAGTGGGGCTACGACTACCTCAAGGGTGAAGGTGAAGGCATAGGCTTTGTCTCGACAATCGATGTTGCGCATCGCAACATGTCTGATTCGGGTCACCCTTCGGGCGACAACTACCTGCTCAAGGTCGACAACCCGCTGGTGGTGCCGGTCAACAAGAAGATCCGCATCATCACCACCGCCAACGACGTGATCCACTCTTGGATGGTGCCGGCGTTTGCGGTCAAGCAAGATGCGATCCCCGGATTCGTCCGCGACGCTTGGTTCCGCGCTGAGAAGACCGGCGATTTCTACGGACAATGTGTCGAGCTTTGTGGCAAGGAGCACGCTTACATGCCGATCCATGTCAAGGTGCTGACAGCCGAGAACTATGCCAAGTGGGTGGACGACAAGAAAAAAGAGATCGCTGCCAAGGCCGATGATCCGTCCAAGGTCTGGGTGTTGGACGCGCTGGCTGCCCGCGGCGAGAAGGTCTACAACGCCAACTGCGCGATCTGTCACCGACCTGACGGCAAGGGTGCCGGCCCGATCAAGCCGATTGACGGCGCTGCGGTGGTCAATGACGTCGATAAATTCAAGCAGGTGATGGTGTTGCTCAATGGACAGAACAACGGTGCGATGCCGTCGTGGAAGGCGCTGTCCGACACCGAGATTGCGGCGGTGGTGACCTACACCAAAAACAATTGGTCCAACAAGACCGGCCAGATCGTGCAGCCCGCTGACGTTGTCGCAGCGCGCAAGCCTTGATCCGATTTTCCCAAGAACCGCCAGAACTGTCCGCTGAAAGGCAACGCCCATGAGCGCCGTCCTCGACCACCACCACGGGTCTCACGACCACGATCACGCCCACGACGATCACCATGACGATCACCACGACCACGGCCCGTTGCCGGGCTGGCGGCGCTGGGTCTTTGCGACGAACCACAAGGACATCGGCACGATGTACTTGTTGTTCTCGTTCACCATGCTGATGGTCGGTGGCATCCTGGCGATGTGCATTCGCGCTGAACTCTTCCAACCCGGGCTGCAATTCTTCAACCCGCAGTTGTTTAACCAGTTCACCACGATGCACGGGCTGATCATGGTGTTCGGCGCCATCATGCCGGCTTTCGTCGGCTTTGCGAACTGGATGATCCCGATGCAGATCGGCGCGGCCGACATGGCTTTTGCGCGGATGAACAACTTCAGCTTCTGGCTGCTGATTCCGGCTGCGCTGATGCTGGTCGGATCGTTCTTTATGCCGGGCGGCGCCCCCGCTGCGGGCTGGACGCTGTACGCGCCGTTGACGCTGCAGATGGGCCCATCGATGGACGCCGGCATTTTTGCGATGCACATCATGGGTGCGTCGTCGATCATGGGCTCGATCAACATCATCGTCACGCTGCTCAACATGCGCGCGCCTGGCATGACGCTGATGAAGATGCCGCTGTTCTGCTGGACCTGGCTGATCACCGCCTACTTGCTGATCGCGGTGATGCCTGTGTTGGCCGGCGCGATCACGATGACGCTGACTGATCGCCACTTCGGCACCAGTTTCTTCAGCCCGGCCGGCGGCGGTGACCCGGTGATGTACCAGCACATCTTCTGGTTTTTCGGCCACCCCGAGGTCTACATCATGATCTTGCCGGCCTTCGGCATTGTCAGCGCCATCATCCCGACCTTTGCCCGCAAGCGCTTGTTCGGCTACACCTCGATGGTCTACGCGACTGCGTCGATCGCGATCCTGTCGTTCATCGTCTGGGCCCATCACATGTATGCCACTGGCATGCCGGTGACCGGTCAGTTGTTCTTCATGTACGCGACGATGCTGATTGCGGTGCCCACCGGCGTGAAGATCTTCAACTGGATCGCGACGATGTGGCGCGGGTCCATGACTTTCGAGACGCCTATGCTGTGGGCCGTGGGCTTCATCTTTGTGTTCACGATCGGTGGTTTCACCGGCCTGATCCTGGCGATGGCGCCTATCGACATCCAGTTGCAGGATACCTACTACGTGGTGGCTCACTTCCATTACGTGCTGGTGGCAGGATCGCTGTTTGGCCTGTTCGGCGGTGTCTACTTCTGGGGCCCGAAGTGGACCGGCGTGATGTACTCCGAGAGCCGAGGCAAGATCCACTTCTGGGGTTCGTTGATCACCTTCAACGTCACCTTCTTCCCGATGCACTTCCTGGGTCTGGCTGGCATGCCGCGGCGCTACGCCGATTACCCGATGCAGTTCGCCGACTTCAACATGCTCGCCTCGATCGGCGCCTTCGGATTTGGCCTGATGCAGGTCTATTTCTTTGTCTTCGTGGTGATTCCTATGATGCGTGGGCAGGGGGTCAAGGCGCCGCAGAGCCCGTGGGAGAGCGCCGAGGGCCTGGAGTGGGAACTGCCGTCTCCGGCGCCGTTTCATTCCTTCGAGACCCCACCCAAGCTTGACATCACGGCGACCAAGGTGCTGGCTTGAGCCGGGTCGAAGTGATGGCTGTTTCTGATTCGCAGCGCAAGGCCAATCGCAGGCTGGGTTTGGTGCTGGCGTCGGTGGCCTTGGTGTTCTTTCTTGGTTTCATGACCAAGATGGTTTTGCTCGGTCGCTGAGCGACCGGCTTTGCACATTCGCTGACCCGACATGGCACTGTCTTCTCTGCTCGCTCGACTGCACCGCGACAACCGTCGCATGATGGGTAAGCTCGGCGTGATCGCTCTGGCGATGTTCGGCTTTGGCTATGCCTTGGTGCCGATGTACCGCAGCATCTGCGATGCGCTGGGCATCAACGTGTTGTCGATCAGCGAGCGGGTGACTTCCGGTGTGGGCAGTCGCAAGGCGAGCACACAGGTCGACCTGTCGCGCAGCATCACGGTCGAGTTCGATGCCAATGCCCGAGGCGTGTTCGACTTCAAGCCGGCCGTGAGGTCTTTGCAAGTCCATCCTGGCGAGATGACCACCGTGATGTACGAGTTCCGCAACATCCAAAACCGCACGCTGGCTGCGCAGGCCATCCCCAGCTATGCGCCGATGCAGGCCAGTGCACACTTCAACAAGCTCGAGTGCTTTTGTTTCAACGAATACACGCTCAAGCCAGGCGAGAGCAAGCAGTGGCCGGTGGTGTTTTATGTCGATGCCAAGTTGCCCAAAGACGTCACCACCATCACTTTGTCCTACACCTTTTTCGAGGTTGCGGGCAAGGTGGTGGGTCAGGGCGCTGCGACCCCGGGCAAGTCATCATGAGTGGCTTGCCTGAGAACGCTGTCGAACGCAAGTTTCCTCTGCTGCAGACCTTCAAGGCTGTCGCTTGGTCGTTTTTCGGTGTGCGCCGCTCCGCTGGTCACGCCCAGGACATGGCCAAGCTCAAGCCGGTCCAGGTGGTCATTGCCGGCGTCGTTGGCGCGGGCTTTTTTGTCTGCGCGCTGGTGCTGCTGGTCAAGTGGGTGGTAGGCAGTGGCGTGGCCATCTGAACCTGCCGACTCATCGCTTTATTCAATCCATTCATTTTCAGGTTTCGAGGAGTACATATGTCCGCAGCGACGCCCCATGGGCCCATGCCCTACTACTTCGTGCCCAGCCCTTCACAGCACCCGGCCATGGCCGCGCTGGGCCTGTTTTTTGTGATCCTCGGCGCAGGCCAATGGATCAATGGTGTCGGCTGGGGTAAGTATTCCTTGATCATGGGCTTGTTGATCCTGTGGTCGACACTGTTCGTCTGGTTCAAGCAGGCCATCGGCGAGAGCGAGGCTGGCCAGTACTCCGAGCGTGTCGATGTGTCGTTCCGCTGGAGCATGAGTTGGTTCATCTTCTCCGAGGTGATGTTCTTCGCGGCCTTCTTCGGCGCGCTGTACTGGGCCCGCGTGCACTCGATCCCGACCTTGGGAAACCTCGATCATCAAGTGCTGTGGCCTGACTTCAAGGCGATCTGGCCCAGTGCTGGTGGCGGCATCACCGGCTCTCCGGCAGGCACCGTCGAGCCCTTCTCGACCATGGGCCCTTGGCCGATCCCGACCATCAACACCGCAATTCTGTTGACCTCCGGTCTGACCCTGACCATCGCCCACCATGCTTTGATTGCCGGCCATCGGGCCAAGACCATTGCCTGGATGTGGGTCACCGTCGTGCTGGGCGCCACCTTCGTCGGTTTCCAAGGTTTCGAGTATTACCATGCCTACCATGAGCTCAACCTCAAGCTGAGTTCAGGCATTTTCGGTTCGACCTTCTTTATGTTGACCGGTTTTCACGGTTTCCATGTCTTCATCGGCATGCTGATGCTGCTGTTCATCACACTGCGCTTGCGCAAAGGCCATTTCACACCCGAGCGCCATTTTGGTTTCGAAGGTGCTGCCTGGTATTGGCACTTCGTCGACGTGGTGTGGCTGGGTCTGTACGTCCTGGTCTACTGGTTCTGAAAATACTGCCGGCCTGCGTGTCGCAGGTTGCTCAACTGCAAGAACGCCGCCGCGAGCGGCGTTTTTTTTGCGAGGCCCGGCACAGCTCTGCGCTTGGGCTCAACGTCCAGTGGGCAGGCCGGTGGGTTGGATCCAACCCATGGACCAGCTCAACAGAATGAACAGGAATAGCGCGATCGACAGGCCGATGCGCAGCGTCAGCGCGCGGGCCATGCGCTTGTCGCGCGAAGCGGGTTTTTCACCCTTGCGCAGCATGAACAGGCCGGCTCCGGCCAATGAGGCCAACACGAGTATCAGTGCAATGACGATGAGGATTTTCATGGTGTCAGATTATCGGCGGCGCCCATGACCTCGCTGGGCCGCTGGCGTTTGGGTGGCTTGCTGCTGCTGGTGGTCGCTGTGTTGTCAGCCGCGCTGACGGCCCGACTGGGTGTTTGGCAGCTCGACCGAGCGCGCCAAAAATTGGACTTGCAGCAGCAGATTTTGTCGCGCGCTGCGCTGGTGCCGCTGCCTCAGTCCATGTTGGCACGCAACGCCAGCGATGCCCAAGCCCAGCAATACCGGCGCACCAGCCTGCGCGGGCGCTGGCTGAGCGAGCGCACCATCTACCTCGACAATCGACAGATGAATTCTCGCCAAGGCTTCTACGTTCTGACGCCCTTGCTGCTCGACGAGGGCGATGCGGTGCTGGTGCAACGCGGCTGGAGTCCGCGCGATTTCGCCGATCGCAGTCGGCTGGTGCCACTCGACACGCCGGCGGGTGAGGTGACGGTGACTGGCCGTATCGCACCGCCGCCGAGCCGGTTGTTTGCGTTCGGCGGCGCTGAGCTTGGTCGCATCCGGCAAAATGTTGATCTTGAAGCCTTGGCGCGCGAGATCGGCGTGCCCTTGCGGCCTTTGTCTGTGCAGCAGACCGATCTGGTCGTCACGCCTGCGATTGATTCGGCCCAGGTCGGTGACCTCTTGCAGCGGCAATGGCCCGCACCAGCGGCCGATGTCAGCAAGAACCAGGGCTATGCTTTGCAGTGGTTTGCGCTGTGCGCCCTGATCACAGGCCTGTATGTCTGGTTCCAACTCCTTAGACCGCGCTTGGCGCGACCCCATGGCTGATCCCACTGAACCGCTTGGCCTGACCGTCCATTCGATGCCACTGCCAGCTGAGGCACTGACCCGCCAACGTGCCAGCGGCCGATTCAAGATGCTGCTGGTGCTGCTGGTCTGCGCCGCGCCGGTACTGGCGAGCTATTACACCTATTTCATCGCCCGGCCGGGTGGCGGTACGGCCTACAGCACCTTGATCCAGCCGGCTGTGCCCGCGCCAGCGGTGCAGGCCCTGACTGCCGATGGTCAGTCGCAGCCGCTGCGCGGTCTGGCTGGCCAGTGGTTGCTGGTCGTGGTATCCGGCGGTGGCTGCGATCCGGCCTGCGAGAAGCGGCTGTTTTTGCAGCGGCAGCTGCGCGAGATGACCGGTCGCGAAGCCGACCGCGTCGACAAACTCTGGCTGCTGATCGACGACGCACCGATTGCGCCAGCGCTGCAGCAAGCGATGCTGGGCAGTCCGGCGATGAACATCCTGCGTTTACCACGCGCCGTGGTGTCGGCCTGGCTACAACCCGCGCCCGGTCAGGCACTTGAGGACCATCTCTATATCGTCGATCCGCTGGGCGACTGGATGATGCGCGCGCCGGCCAACGCCGATCCGTCCAAACTCAAGCGCGATGTCGAGCGCTTGCTGCGGGCCTCTGCCGGTTGGGACAAGGCAGGTCGGCAGGCGCTGGTCAACACCTCGGCGGCCTCAGCCGCCAAGCCCTGAGGCTGTGGTTCCGATGCCAGCCCTGCCGGACTTTCCGCCGCTGCTGCGCCTTGCGCTGCTGGCGGGGCTGATCGCGTTGCTGCCGCTGTGTTGGTGGGGTCTGCGCCAGCGTGGTGCATCGATCAACACGCGCTTGGCAGCGTTGACGGCGCTGACCTTGTTCTTGACCTTCGATCTGATCGTCTTCGGCTCCTTCACGCGGCTCAGCGATGCCGGCCTGGGGTGCCCCGATTGGCCTGGCTGTTACGGCGAAGCCAGTCCGCTAGGCGCCCATGGCGACATCCAGGCGGCGCAGGCGGCGCTGCCAAGCGGACCGGTCACACTGGCCAAAGCCTGGATCGAAATGATCCACCGCTACTTGGCGATGGCGGTGGGCTTGCTGATCTTGGTGGCGGCTTTGATCAGCTGGCGCGTTCGCGGGGCGCTGCCGCATTCTCGATGGTGGGCTGCAGCGACCTTGGGCTGGGTGATCGTGCAGGGCCTGTTTGGCAAATACACCGTCACGCTCAAGCTCTACCCGGCCATCGTCACGCTGCATTTGATGGGCGCGATGGTCCTGCTGGCGCTGCTGGTGCTGCAGCATGAGTCCTTCCGCGCACGGCCCTTGGTCTTGCGGGCCGGTCTTGCGCCGAGCGCGGTGCTGCTGGTGCTGGGTGTCGTGCTATTTCAGATTGCACTCGGCGGCTGGGTCAGCACCAATTACGCGGTCTTGGCCTGCACCGGGTTCCCGACCTGCAACAGCCAATGGTGGCCGGCAATGGATGTCGGTCAAGGCTTCACGCTGCTGCGTGAGCTGGGCCGGTCAGGACATGGCGCATTCTTGAATTTCGATGCACTGGTGGCGATCCACATGGCGCATCGGCTGTTTGCGCTGGCCGCTCTCGCCGCTCTGGTCACGCTGTCATGGCGCTTGTGGCGCCAGGATGCTGCAGTGGCCCGGCGCTATGCGCTGGCGCTGGCGGGCCTGATCCTCTGGCAAGCCGCCAGCGGATTGTCTAACGTCGTGTTGGGTTGGCCAATGATCGCTGCGCTGGCGCACAGTGCAGGTGCCGCCGGCCTGGTCGCGGCGCTGACCTCCTTGTGGGCGCGCGCTCGGGCCACAGCGCCCGCTCTGCGTCCGCAGTTCACGCCTTCTCCTGCCGCTGGCGATCTGTACGCCGCCAGAACCTCACCGCAACGATGACTGCCTCGATCCCCTCTCCCGTCACGCTGGCCACCCGTTGGCGGCAGTACATGGCGCTGACCAAGCCCCGCGTGGTGCTGCTCATCGTTTTTTGCGCGGTGATCGGCATGCTGCTGGCCGAACCTGGATGGCCCAGACTGGCCTTGGCGTTGCCGGCCACCTTGGGCATCTGGCTGGTGTCGAGTGCAGCGGCGGCGTTCAACTGCCTGGTCGAGCAGGCGATTGACAGCAAGATGGTGCGCACCGCTTGGCGTCCGACCGCCAAAGGCGAACTCAGCAACCGCCAGGCCTTGGTGTTCTCGACGCTGTTGTGCGGGGCGGGCAGTGCGGTGCTCTATTGCTTCGTCAATTCGTTGACGATGTGGCTGACCTTCGCGACTTTTGTCGGCTACGCGGTGATCTACACCGTCGTGCTCAAGCCGATGACGCCGCAGAACATCGTGATCGGCGGCGCATCAGGCGCCATGCCGCCCGTGCTGGGTTGGGCTGCGATGCGCGGCGACGTCGGCCCCGAGGCGGTGGTGATGTGCTTGATCATCTTCTTGTGGACGCCGCCGCATTTTTGGGCCTTGGCCTTGTACCGGGTCGAGGACTACCGCCGCTCCGGGCTGCCGATGTTGCCGGTCACCCATGGCTCGGATTTCACGCGCCTGAACGTGCTGCTCTACACATTGGTGCTGTTCGCGGCCACGCTGCTGCCCTTCATCATCGGCATGAGCGGCTGGATCTACCTGGCTTGCGCCGTGGTGCTGGGCGGCTGGTTCATTGCCTTTGGCTGGATGCTGTGGCGTGACTACAGCGACGCGCTGGCGCGCAAGACATTCCGCTTTTCGATCCTGCACCTGTCGCTGCTGTTCGCCGCGCTGCTGCTCGACCACTACCTGATGCCCTGGTGGCAAGGATCGTGATGACCACTTCAGCAATGCGTCGACAATGGCTCGCAATGGCCGCGGCGGCGCTGCTATCGGGCTGCGACGGCGCCGCGCCCAAGCCGTCGTTCAAAGGGGTGGACATCACCGGCGCTGAATATGCCCGCAAGCTCTCGTTGACCGATGGCGATGGCCAGCCACGGACGCTGGCTGAGTTCAAGGGCAAGCTGGTGGTGGTGTTCTTCGGCTACACCCAATGCCCAGACGTCTGCCCGACCACGCTGGCCGAACTGGCCGAGGTCAAACGCTCGCTCGGTGCCGATGGTGCGCGGGTGCAGGGCATCTTTGTCAGCCTTGATCCCGAGCGCGACAGCGCCGCGTTGCTCAAGTCCTATGTCGCGAGTTTCGGACCTGACATCATCGGCTTGCGCGGCAGTCTGGACCAGACCAAGGCGGTGGCCAAGGAGTTCAAAGTGTTCTTCGCCAAGGCGCCGGGTAAGACCGAGACCAGCTACACCGTCGACCACACCGCTGGCTCGTATGTGTTCGACGCGCAAGGCCGCGTTCGCCTGTTCACCCGCTACGGCAGCGGCGCCCAGGCGCTGGCCGATGACCTGAAAATCCTGCTGGCCGAAAAACCCTGATCGAGCGGGCTTGATGAAAAAAAAGCCACCCTGAGGTGGCTGTTCATGTGGCGGCGCGATGGCTCAGGCTGTGGTTTCCAGCGCCTTGCGCATCTTCTTCATCGCAGCCACCTCGATCTGGCGGATTCGCTCGGCACTGACGCCGTACTCGGCGGCCAGATCATGCAGCGTCATGCCGCCCGAGTTGTCGTCATTGACCTTGAGCCAGCGTTCCTCGACGATGCGGCGGCTGCGTGCGTCCAGCACTTCTAGCGCTTGCACCAGACCTTCGCCCGACTGCGCGTCGCGGCGCCGACCTTCGAGCACCTGGGTCGGCTCACCAGAATCATCGGCCAGGTAGGCGATTGGGGCGTAGCTTTCCTCGTTGTCGTCGTTCTGTGGGTCGAGCGCAACATCGCCACCCGACAACCGGGTTTCCATCTCGATCACCTCGGACGGCTTGACCTTGAGGGTGGCGGCCATCTGCGCAATATCGGCCGACGACAAGGTGTTGCGGTGGGCGTTGGCATCGCTGGCCTTGCTCTTGAGGCGTTGCTTCATCGACCGCAGGTTGAAGAACAGCTTGCGCTGCGCTTTGGTGGTGGCGAGCTTGACCATGCGCCAATTGCGCAGGATGTATTCGTGGATCTCGGCCTTGATCCAGTGCATCGCATAGCTCACCAAGCGCACCCCTTGATCAGGGTCGAATCGCTTGACGGCCTTCATCAGCCCGATATTGCCTTCCTGGATCAGATCGCCGTGCGGCAGACCGTAGCCCAGATATTGGCGTGAGATCGAAACCACCAAGCGCAGGTGCGACAGCACCAATTTTCCGGCAGATGCCACATCCGCCTCTTCGCGCAAACGGCGCGCAAAGAGTTTCTCTTCATCCTGCGTCAACATCGGCAGACGGTTCACCGCCGAGATGTAGGCGTCGAGGTTGCCGAGTGAGGGCACCAAGGCCCAAGGGTCGCGTACGGACAGAGAGGTGGCGGTGTTCATGGTGGGTTAGGACTTGCTGACAGCAACTTGGTTCCGTTCATATTAGCACTCTCCCTAATGGAGTGCCAAAACAAGGTGTGCCAGGGCTGGATCAAGCTGACATGGCGCGCCGCAGGTGGCGCAGCATGTCACATCATGCAGTCTCGGGCTGTCAAGGGATTGCCAAGTCTCAAATCGGTATCTTGGTCGCGGCATGGACGTCGGGTCTGTGCATCAGCGTCTCAGCGCAAGGGTCTTGCTGGCCAGCCTGGGCTGACGCCTTGGTTGCAGGCATAGCTAGAAAGCGCCCTAGACTGTCGGGCTTGACCGCCTCCGCCAACTCTTCTTCGACCCTGCTGACGCTGGCGCCCGCGCTGCGACCCGGCCTGCTGCGCTGGGCGCTGCCGGTCACGCTGGCGGTGCAGTCGGCCTCGGCGGCATCGGTGATCGCGCCAGCGGTGGCTGCGCCGGCACTGCTGGCCGCGCTAGGCCTGGGCACCGCAGCGGTCGGCGTCTACATCGCGATCGTCTACCTTGGGGCGATGGCCGCCACCCTGTGGGGCCCTGCGCTGGTGCAGCGCTGGGGACCGATCCGCGTCAGCCAGGCAGGGCTGGCGCTGTCGGCGATGGGCCTGGGACTGATGGCCGTGCCGCAGGTGGCGGTTGCGGCGCTGGGTGCGTTGCTGCTGGGCCTGGGCTACGGCCCGATCACGCCGGCGAGTTCGCAGATGCTGGCGCGCACCACGCCGCCCGAGCGCTACGGTCTGGTGTTTTCGGTCAAGCAGACCGGTGTGCCCTTGGGCGGCGTGCTGGCCGGGCTGCTGGTGCCACCGGTGCTGCTGGTGGCCGGCGCTGCTGCGGCGCTGGCACTGGTGGCGGGCCTGTGCCTGTTGTCCTTGCTGCTGGCGCAAGGCCTGCGCAGCGCTTTGGACTCGCTGCGCGTGGCCGGTGGTGCGCTGCCGGGCTGGGCGCAGTTGCAGCAGCCGCTGCAGTTGGTCCGTGGTCACCCGGTGCTGCGCCGCTTGGCCGCCTGTACCTTTGTGTTCTCGTTGGTGCAACTCAGCCTGGGTGCTTACCTGGTGAGTTTTCTGACCACCGACCTGGGCTGGGGTTTGGTTCGCGCCGGCGTGGCGCTGTCGGTGGCCCAGGCCGCCGGCGTGGCCGGTCGCATCGTTTGGGGCTGGGTGGCCGACCGCTGGCACGGCGGCCCTCGCTTGACGCTGCTGGGCTTGGCGGCAGCAATGGCCGCAGCCGGACTGTTGATGCCGCTGCTGACTGCCGGCACGCCAAGCGCCTGGGTGATGCTGCTGCTGGCGACATACGGCGCTACTGCGATAGGCTGGAATGGCGTCTTCCTGGGCACGGTGGCCAGGCTGGTGCCGACGTCGCAGGCTGCCACGGCCACCGGCGGGTGCCTGTTTTTCACCTTCTTCGGCGTCGTGATCGGCCCGCCTATCTTCGGCTTGGCGGCCAGTGGCTTCGGCCGTGTCGGTCCGGCGTTTGCGCTGCTGGCCTTGCCGCTGGCCGGCGTGTTGTGGGCGCTGTCGCGCGGTCGCTGGGCCGAGACGGTCAGGTCAAGCGCGCAGGCTTGAGTCAGCTGCGGCCTGACCTCCATCACGACGCCGGTTCTGAGGCATTCAGAGGGCGCCGTGGCCCTCGACGTAGAGCGCGTACACCGAGTGACAGCTGGTCATGTAGAGACGGTTGTTCTTCGGGCCGCCGAAGCACAGATTGGCGCAGCGCTCGGGCAGGCGGATGAAGCCTATGGCCTTGCCTTGCGGATTGAACACCATCACGCCGTCCAGGTCCTCGGACTTGCCCTTGAGCTGGTAGACCTTGCGCCCGCCGATGTCGGTCGGCTCGGCCTGCAAGGCGCCATTGCTGCCCCAGCCGCACCACAGGTTGCCGTCACGGTCGACCCGGAAGCCGTCCATCGCGCCCTGGTCTGCGGCGTCGATCAGCTTGGTCTTGTTGGACAAGCTCATGCCGTCAGCACCCACGTCGTAGCTCCAGATGCTGCGATTGGGCGTGCCTTTCCACTCGACCACGTAGAGCTTTTTCTCGTCCGGTGAGAAGGCCAGGCCGTTCGGGTTGACCAACTCCGTCAGCACCGCGCTGATCTTGCCATCCGCGGCGATGCGGTAGACGTTGGTCGTGGCCTGTTCAGGCTTGGCCCGCGAGCCTTCCCACTCGCCGTTGATGCCGAACAGCGGGTCGGTGAACCATATCGAGTCGTCGGACTTGACGACGATGTCGTTCGGCGCATTGAGCCGTTTGCCCTCGAAATTGTCAGCGAGCACGGTGATCTTGCCGTCGCGCTCGGTGCGTGTGACGCGGCGGGTCACCGAATGCTCGCAGCTCACCAACCTGCCCTGGCGGTCACGGGTGTTGCCATTGGCGTAGTTGGCGTTGGCGCGGAAGACGCTGAAACTGCCGTCTTTCTCGCTGTATTTCATGATGCGGTTGTTGGGGATGTCGCTGACCAGCAGGTAAGCGCCCTCGGGGAAGTAGACCGGGCCTTCGGCCCAGCGCATGCCGGTGGCGACCTGCTCGACCGTGCTGCTGTAAATGCGGTACTTGGCGAAGCTCGGGTCCAGGATCTGCACCGCCGCGTCTGGGTAACGCTGGTTGGGCTTGAAATCGAAGGACTGCGCCCAGGCGCTGGCACCGATTGCGGTCAGGCTCGTGCCGGCGGCGGCTTTGAGGAAGCTGCGGCGGGGGCTGGTGTGGTCATCTTGCATGGGTCGTCTCCGTGATGTGGGCCTTGCGGGCCTGGGTGTGGCGGTTTTCACCACCGTTTGAAACCTGGTGGCGGGGCGGTTCGGCTGACGGCGAGTTTGAACACACCAATGCTTGGCATGTCAACGGTCCAGCGCTGGGCGCTTGGGGTTGAAGGTCCAGCCAGGGATCAAGTACTGCATCGCGATGGCGTCGTCGCGCGAACCCAGGCCGTGCTGCCGGTAAAGCTGATGGGCTTTCTCGACCTCGACCATGTCGAGTTCGATGCCAAGACCCGGTTTGTTCGGCACCTGGACATGGCCGCCGACAATCTGCAGCGGTTCGACGGTCAGGCGCTGGCCGTCCTGCCAGATCCAGTGGGTGTCTATGGCCGTGACGCGTCCCGGTGCGGCCGCGCCGACATGGGTAAACATCGCCAGCGAAACGTCAAAGTGGTTGTTCGAATGCGAGCCCCAGGTCAGCCCCCAGTCGCGGCAGGTCTGCGCCACCCGAACCGATCCGGCCATGGTCCAGAAATGCGGGTCGGCCAGCGGGATGTCAATCGATTGCAGCGACAGCGCGTGGCTGAGCTGGCGCCAGTCGGTGGCCACCATGTTGGTCGCCGTCGGCAGTCCGGTGGCGCGGCGGAACTCGGCCATCACCTCGCGGCCCGAGAAACCGTCTTCCGCGCCGCAGGGGTCTTCGGCATAGGCCACGACACCGCGCAGATCGCGCATCAGCCGGACTGCGTCCTGGAGCAGCCAGCCGCCGTTCGGATCGAGCGTCACGCGGGCCTGCGGGAATCGCTCGTGCAGCGCGTGGACTGCCGTGATCTCTTCTTCGGCGCGCAGCGCGCCGCCCTTCAACTTGAAGTCATTGAAGCCGTAGCGCTCGAACGCGGCTTCGGCCAAGCGCAGCACCGCCTCGGGCGTCATCGCCGTTTCGTGGCGAAGACGGAACCAGTCGCAGTCGCTGTCATCTGCGGCGCCGAGAGGGCTCGCGACATTGCCCACATAGGGTAGGTCGGTCTTGCGCTTGTCGCCGATGAAGAAAAGGTAGCCCAGCATCTCGA
>Ga0214919_10007477_pt1 | contig 14727 bp, 19 predicted proteins | sample LL1503_MetaG_FD_177994 | JGI IMG/M metagenome (GOLD analysis project Ga0214919, IMG submission 177994) | Freshwater microbial communities from Lake Lanier, Atlanta, Georgia, United States - LL-1503 | ecosystem: Environmental > Aquatic > Freshwater > Lake | place: USA: Georgia | collected... | reverse complement strand
AACTTTTTTGAAAACAGAGTAACTGAATACACTCATTCTTCAACCGCTAAAGCAAGCGTTGACAGCTGGGACTTCGGATCTAATTTGTTTTAGTAAACTTTTGAAAAAATGATTTTTTTATTTTAACACTTGAATAAGTTTTAAAATTATATCAACAATGACAAGAAAAAATAAAAAATGCGAGCATGGCAAACGAAAATCATATTATTGTAAATCATGTGGTGGGTCAGCCTTTTGCGAGCATGGTAAACGAAAATCAAGATGTATACCATGTGGTGGGTCACAAATTTGCGAGCATGGCAAACGAAAATCAATATGTATACCTTGTGGTGGGTCACAAATTTGCGAACATGGTAAACTAAAATCATATTGTAAATCATGTGGTGGCTCTTCATTATGTAAATCTTCTTGGTGTGAAACAAAAGGTATTACTAAATATAATGGATATTGTTTACCATGCTGTATTCAAATTTGTCCGGAAATAAAAGTATCAAGAAATTATAAAACAAAAGAAAAAGATGTTGTTGATAGGATCAAAGAAATATTTCCTGATTTCACATGGGTTTCAGACAAGAGAATCAAAGATGGATGTTCTTTACGTCGTCCAGATTTATTACTAGATATAGGCTCACATGTTATTATAATTGAAATAGACGAAAATAAACATTCAGGATATAGTTGTGAAAATAAACGTTTAATGCAATTATCAAAAGATTTGAATCATAGACCTATTATATTTATTCGTTTCAATCCGGATTCTTATAAAGACAATGATGGCAAAACAATATCATCTTGTTGGGGTTTAAATAAAGTTGGAGTTATGACTATTAAAAAACCCAAGGAAAAAGAATGGAACATGCGAATATTAACCTTAAAAAATCAAATACAATATTGTATAAGTAATGAATCTAAAAAAATGATTGAGATTATTGAATTATTTTATTGAGAAAGAATATCACAGAAAAAATTGAATTTAAAGCCCAAAAACCCAAACTAAAAGAAAACAGAAAGAGATAATGATGAGATTCAATGTTATTGTAACTTTTGAAAATGTTGACCAGGATATTATTGATATAGATCTTCCCAAGTCTTACTATTCAGACGAAGAAAAATTCGTGAAGACTATTTTTGACTGTCTAGAGAAGGAAGATATAAGAGAATTGATTAAGTTTAGCGTTTGCCAATTTGCAAACGATGAGTCGGAATCTATCAACTGGTTAGAACAGAGGGATGGGAAAATATATTTCAACAACTACGAAAACCAGGATGACGATACAAGAAGATGGCACAATTTCCGGATTGATTATTTACAAAATAGTTTATGATTCAACCACACGAGAAGTTAAAAGAAATAAATTAAATATCTTGGTTATAAATAAAGTAATCAATAATAAAGGAAAATGAAAAAAAAATCAAAGAAGAGTGTTTATACGAAAGATGATTATGAAAGTAATGATGGAATGATGACATCTATTTGGGGTGCTAGCATGTGGCATTTTCTTCACACAATGAGTTTTAATTATCCTGTAAAACCAACAAGTGAAGATAAAAAAAAATATCGTAATTTTATTTTAAGTTTGACTGGTGTTTTACCCTGTAAACATTGCAGGGACAATCTTGTAAAAAATTTTAAACTACTTCCTTTAAAAATGGAGAATATGAAAAATAGAGAAACATTCTCAAAGTATGTTTATCAATTACACGAAGTGGTTAATCATATGCTTAAAAAAAAATGCAAATTGTCATATGAGGATGTAAGAGACCGATACGAACATTTTCGGTCTAAATGTGTTATTGAATCCAAAACAAAATGTTCTAAAAAACGAAGTAAATCTAAGACTTCTCACAAAGGATGCACTAAACCATTTTATGGAAAAAAATCAAAATGTGTAATAAAAATAATACCACATGATGAAAAATGTGAAACTTTTCAAGTAAGCAAAAAATGCATACTGATAAAATAAATTTCAAATACAAGTTCAAAGATAGGTTTAAAAGATTGAAAACATTAAATATATACAAACATATATTTAATTAAGAACAAGAACAACAACATGAGCCGAAAACTACGTGATTCAGTTAAAAAAATAATTGCCCATAAACAGAAATACACTTGCGCTATGTGTTTTGAATTACTACCTCCATCATTTCAGGTAGATCATATTATACCTCATTCAATATCAAATGATGATAGTGAAGAAAATCTACAAGCATTATGTCCGAATTGCCATAGCTTAAAAACACAACGTGAAAATCTTAGAATATACCAATATAAAAAACTCAGAGAAGAATGTCCTACTGATTATGTTTTGTGCTGGTTTTGTATTGAAACATATCAAAATATAAATGAACAAGAACATAAGAGTATTTGTTCCAGACAACTTAAAAATATAGAACAATCTTTAAAAAAACAAAAGGAGATCATATCTTCTTGTGAAGAAGTTCTTAATAAATACAAGTACGTGAGTCGTGACAAAATTGAAGATTTATCTGGTAAAATTGAAAACATTAACATCAATGAGAAAAAGGTCGATGAAGATTCTAACGATGAAACATTAAAAATAAAAATTATTCTAAGCGATGATTCATCTTATGTTTATGTAAAAGAGAATTTCGTATGTAAAATAAAATCAACAGATATATTTCCAGATGATATAGCAGAATGTGTGTTCATTGCTACAAGAACCAAAAAAGATAGTAATAAATATTCTTCTGTAGATATTTCAATTGAAACTAGTATTAATGAATGTGAACGAGTTGAAAAAAGTGAAGAAGTCTGCCGAGAAGACTGTGTTGATTTCTTGATAGACAGTTTACAGGATTTATTACCAGAGAGAATATTCAAAAAAGGAGTAGATATTACTTGGATATCTTTTTAACAAAAAATAACGTTGGATAGAATCTCTAACTAAAAAAATGATTTTCAAAATGTTTTTATTCAATTAAAATAAAAATGAACGAAACTTGTTTTAACTGTAAAAGCAATGATAATTGTATTTTTTGCTACAATGACGAAACGTATGAGAGAAATTATAAATTTATAATGTCAGAAGATAATATCCAAGAAAGAATTAAATCTTGTAAATGTTATCTTTGTATTGAACCACGCTCAGTAAATTGTGTTGAATTACAGTATTACATGAAAGGATACAGTGTAGAACAAACTAGTGTTGAAATCCAAAAAATAAAAAATCAATAAGAAATCTAGTTTAAACGTTTAAATTTTATATAATATATATTATATAAAATGTCATTGGATGAAGAAGAAGTTGTGTTTGAAATTGAAGAAGAAAATAACGAATGTAAAGGCGAAGAAGAAGTCGCTGTTGAAGAAATTATTACTCCTCAAAAAAGAGGAATTAAAATAGTAATTGATTGCAGAGAGAAAAGTCTAATTCAAAAATGTAAACATCTCTTAGATAAATTTTCATTAAAATTTCAAAATATCTTTATATGTTCAAAGAATTTAGAGCTAGGAGATATTATTATAACAGATATGAATGATAAAGAGTTAATTATCATTGAACGTAAGACATTACAAGATCTTTTGGCGTCAATTAAAGATAATCGTTATAGAGAACAGGGTTTTAGACTCGACAAATACAATCATCCTAATCACAATATTGTTTATTTAATTGAAGGTGATAATATAGATGAATTTTATAAAGACAAGGATATGATATATTCATCAATGTTTTCATTATTTTATTTCAAAGGTTTTTCATTGTTCAGAAGCAAAGATGTAGAAGAAAGTGCTTTAATAATCTGCAATTCTGCATTCAAGGTTCTTAAAGAAGATAAGAGAACTCCTTATTATAAACACAATATCATGACTGAATCAGACGACCAGAAAGAATATTTGTCAGTAATAACAAAGAAAAAAAATGCCAATATAACTAAAGAAAATTTCGGGGAGATAGTCTTGATGCAAATACCATCTGTTAGTATTACAACAGCAACAGCTGTCATGAATGAATTCAAAAATGTGAATAATTTAATAGATAAGATTAAAGAGAATAATAAATGTCTAGATGGAATCACTTATTTGACGCCGAATAATCAAAAACGAAAAATAAGCAAAACTTGTATTAAGAATATATTAGAATTTTTGTCATGATAGAATGTAATACCCAGCTATTCCGGAAATAAATCCAATTAAGTGTCCTGAATGAGATATATTTGAATTATTATCATTTATAAAACATAACGAAACCAAAACAATGATCATTTCAAGTTTAATTTCCTTTTTGATAAACATTTCATATGCTAGTAAACCATATAGAACTCCGGAAAATCCTATAGAACAAGAAGTTTTTAGCACTGTTTCAATAATTGATGACAATGCTATTATAAATAAAATTAATTTTATGAATTTTTCAGAACCTATAACTTTTTCAATCTCAGATAAAATATAAAGACCAATTAAGTTCATTACAAGATGAGTAAAATTAACATGAACCAAACTCCCTTGAATTCTTGAAAGAATGTCATCATTACAAATATTAACAGTATCAAAGAATTTCATTTGGATTAACAAATAAACCACGATATTAATTAAAGCAATATATAATGATATTTGTTTGTTTGTATTTTTCATTTTTATTAAAAAAGCATATTTTTTTTATTTATATTTAATAAATGGAAAAAATTAAGTCGAAAACAACTGACATTAAAGAAAATTTTTGTCCAGTGTGCATAGCATCAGTGCCATTGGCATTTATGTTAACATCATCAGATGATGAAATAACAGAAGAAGACAATGTTGTTAAAAAGAAAAAAAAGGGTAAGAAGAACTCTAAATGGTCTTATTATTTTATTTTAATAATGATTTTCATAGTGATTTTTTTTGTGATGAAAAAATGAAAAATGTTACTAAAAACTGGAAACAATCAATAAATTCAAATTCAAGGGTATATAGAAAATGGATAAATATGGAAATCACCTTCAGAATATAATTGACAGTAGCTGTTTTCTACATATTTTGAAATATTTTAGCATAAGCGAAATTAGAACTACGATGATTACTTCAAAATATTTCACAGACATAATAATGGAATTGTTGAATATGTTACCAATTTATGAAAAGCGTGTTTATATATTAGGGAAAACGATGAAGAATGGAATAAAATATAATTATATTTGTGGTGAGCTGAACAAATATTCACTTGTTAGAAATAAATTTCAAATGAATAATATATACATAGGAGATGCTTCTATTTCCAGTCTGGAATTCAATTGTCCAATAAAAAAACTTGTTCTGTATAATTGTTATATGAAAAATCACCTGATATTTAATTCTGAGTCTATTGAATATTTGTCAATAAATAATTGTTTTCATTTAGAATATTTGTTTATCAATACAAAGTCTTTTGATAAATTGGAATATTTTTCTTTAATAGTAAGACATTCCCGTTTTTTTGAAGAAGATATTTTTAAAAAAGTATTGGAATTGTTACCGGCGACGATAAAAAAAATTAAGCTTAGTGATAATATATTAGAATTTTATGAACTAAACAAAAACCTTGTTAAAAATAGAGATGTTAAAGTTGAAGTTGAAAATAATAATATAGGTATCATAAATAATTATGTAACATATTATTAATAGATAAATAATTTAAAAAAAAATCAAAACTATATAAAATGGATATCATAAACATCTTTTATAAAAAATATAGATGTCATAAACTATTAAAAGAGTTCAATGCTTGTTCTGAACAGAATTCAAAATTGAATAGTTATGAAGATCGCAAAAAATGCATGGAAACATTGAATGAACTTATATTCTTTTGTTTGCAAGAAGAACGAGATATCATTACAATATATCCATCAACAAACCATTCATAACCCAATCAATAAACCATAATTTTTCTTAACCAAAAAAAGGTTAAGAAAAAATTCCAAGAAACCACATAACCTAACTTATATTTGTGGTTCTATTTGTTTTTCATATTTAAGAATTAGGACATTTTCAAATTTAGTTATTCTTTTAATATTTAGATTCATCCATTTATTCATGTATTCTTGAATGAAAGTGTAATTCACAACTGAAATTAATCCATTATCTTTTGATTTGATTAAGCAATATTCATCCATTTTAATGTTGTATTTTCTTAAAATATTCTGGACAATAAGATCATCGTTAATTGAATACTGTAAGTAACCTTTAGTGTCTTTAAAAGTGACCAATTCAAAAAAATCAGAAAAAATATTGTTTTCGCTAGATAATAGATTTTCTTTTAATTTCAAAGAGTATTTATATGGTTGTTTGATTATGAGATATTTTGTGTTAATGAATTCTCGGACATCTGATTTAATCAATGAATTTCTTTTTTCTTCCAAAATTCTATTTACATTTATTAATTTTTCATTTTCAAACTTTAATTTCAAGTTTAATTTTATTAATTTGTCGTTTTGTTCTCGTGCTAGTTTATTTTTCTTGTAATAAGAAGAGATTGAAGTTCCCATTTATTAAAAAGAAAAAAATTGAAAAAATCTAAAAAAAAATCTAAAGAAAATTCAGAAACAATAATAATAATAAAATGTATGTTCTAAAAAGAAACGGTAGAAAAGAACCTGTTCAATTTGATAAGATTACTTCTCGTATTAATAAATTAACGTATGGTTTAGATATGAATGTTGTTGACCCAATTTTAATAACGCAAAAAATTTGCTCCAGAATTTTTTCTGGAATAACAACAACCGAGCTTGATAATTTAGCAAGTCAGGTATGTATCAATCAAATTATTGAACATCCAGATTTTGGAACACTGGGAAGTAGAATAATAATTTCAAATCATCAGAAAAACACACCTGAAAGTTTTCACGAGGTTGTTAAAATATTAAGTGAAAACAAAGATATTCTTGGGGAAAAAAGTCCTTTAGTTAATAATGAACTTGTTGAAATTTCTGAAAAATATAAAGATGAATTACAAAATATGCTGGATATGTCTCGTGATTATCTTATTGATTTCTTTGGTTTCAAAACAATGGAAAGATCATATCTTCTGAGAATTAATAATAGTCAATATGGTAAAACAAAAAAAATTATTGAGCGACCTCAACATTTATTTCTAAGAGTTGCTATTGGAATTCATGGAGATGACTTAGAATTAGTAAAAAAGACTTATGATTCAATCTCATTGAAAATGTATACTCATGCAACTCCAACTTTATTTAATGCCTGTAGTAATACGAATCAATTAGCTAGTTGTTTTCTTCTTGGGGTTGAAGATTCAATTGAGGGTATATTTGATTCTTATAGAGATTGTGGAATGATTAGTAAATTTGCGGGTGGAATAGGAGTTCATATATCTGAAATTAGATCAAAAGGCTCATATATTAGAAAAACAGGAGGAAATTCGGATGGATTGATGCCATTATTGAAAACATTTAATAGTGTGGCGAGACAGTTTAATCAATCAGGGAAGCGTTTGGGGTCATTCGCTATGTATTTAGAAGTTTGGCATTCAGATATTCTGACTTTTTTAGAAGCAAAGAAAAATTCAGGTTCAGATGAAGAGAGAGCTCGTGATTTATTTTATGCTTTATGGGTATCTGATTTATTTATGAAAAAAATTGAAAACGATGATGATTGGTATTTGATGGATCCAAATAGATGTCCAAATTTAGCAAATGTTTATGGTGATGAGTTTGAAGAACTCTACTTGACATATGTATCAGAAAAAAAGTTTGTGAAACAAATTAAAGCCAGAGAACTTTGGGCTGCTATTATTTCAAGTCAGATTGAACATGGAATGCCTTATATTTGTTACAAAGATAGTGTAAATAAAAAAAGTAATCAGAAAAATATTGGAACTATTAGATCAAGTAACCTATGTGTTTCAGGTGATACTAAGATTCTGATATATGAAGGGTATTTTAATATTAAAGATTTAGAAAATCAAGAAGTTGAAGTATGGAATGGATTTGAATGGAGTGAAACAATAGTAAAAAAAACTGGTGAAAATCAGAAACTTTTAAAAATTAATTTTTCAAATGGAATGAATATAAAATGCACAGAATATCACAAGTTTCATATTAAAATTAATAATAGTACTTCTATCATTGAAGCCAAAGATCTAAAACCTAACATGAAAATTATAAAATACTCTGTTCCTCTTGTTTATAATAATAATATTAATATTAAGTATCCTTATACTAAAGGATATTTTTCGGGGTGTAGAAGTTATGATGGAGATAATGAAGAAATTATATATAAGAATGATATAAATTCCAGATTTTATGTTCCAATGAATAATTCAATTAATACGAAAATTGAATGGTTAGAAGGATACTTTGATTCAGATGGTTTTATAATCAAGAAAAAATGTGACGAAAAAAATGTTTGTATAAGTGTTCATTCAATTTCATCAAGTTTAACATTTCTACAAAATGTTTTTTTACTTCTACAGACTATTGGAATAACAAGTAGAATTTATGAAGAAGAAAAAAAGGAAAGACTATTTTACAGAATTAAAATTTCTAATAATGAATTAATAAAACTGAATGAATTTGGTTTCAAACCCAAAATGTTGAATAATGTCATATTAAAACCTTTATCTGGTTTAGATTACGATAATTATTGTGTCAAAATAAAATCAATTGAAAATGATGATATATATGGTGACACATATTGTTTCAATGAACCAATTGAACATAAAGGTATATTTAATGGTGTAATAGCCGGTAATTGCGCTGAGATAGTTGAATACTCTGATAAAAATGAAATAGCGACTTGTAATCTTGCATCAATTTGCCTTCCATCAATATTGGAAAAACCTGAGAATGATTTCAATAAATGGTATAATTTGTTAACAAAAGAGCAAAAAAATACAGCAAAATATTTCTTTGATTCTAATAAGGAACTGAAACTGTATAGTAAAGAAAACTGTGATTACTGTAAGCTTTTAAAATGTTTGCTAAAGAAATGTAATTTGAAATATACAGAGATTACAGGGGAAGAAGCTGAAACATTGAGAATAAAAAGTAATCCAAGTTTTTCAACTGCCATACCTTTTGAAACAGTTCCGCAATTATTTTCAATTAAATCTGATGATGATATCCAACATTTAGGAGGCTATGATGATTGTTGGTATATTTTATCACCTAAAATAAATTATAACAAACTTTATAAACTAGCTTATGATTTGACTATAAATTTAAATAAAGTGATAGATAAAAATTACTATCCTAATGAAAAAACAAAATTTTCAAATTTTAAACATAGACCTTTAGGGATAGGAGTTCAAGGATTGGCAGATGTTTTCATGATTCTTCGTCTTCCTTTCACATCAGAAAAATCTAAACAAATTAACAAAGATATTTTTGAAACAATATATTTTGGTGCAATGAATGCTTCCCTTGATTTAGCTAAAATAGATGGTGCTTATTCAACTTTTGAAGGTTCTCCATTATCCAAAGGGCAATTTCAATTTAATTTGTGGGGTGTAAAAGACGAAGAATTGTCAGGGCGATGGAATTGGGATGAATTAAGAAGTGATGTCGTAAAGAATGGTGTTAGGAATTCATTATTAATAGCATTAATGCCAACGGCGTCAACAGCAAGTATTTTTGGAAATGTTGAAAGTTTTGAAGCCATAACATCAAATTTATATACAAGAAATGTATTATCAGGTGTTTTCACAATGATCAATAAACATTTAATATCAGATTTAATAGAACTTGATTTATGGAATCAAGATACTAAAGATATTCTTATTTTTGACAAAGGATCAGTTCAAAATATTAAAGCTTTACCTAAAATGTTTAAAGATATATATAAAATTTCATTCGAGATAGATCAAAAGTTACTAATCAAGATGTCAGCTGAACGTGGAATTTTTGTTTGTCAATCACAGAGTCTTAATTTGTTCTTTGATAAGCCTTCATTCAAAGATTTGACAAGTAGTCATTTCTATGGTTGGAAGTTAGGACTAAAAACTGGTAGTTATTACATAAGAACTAGAGCGGGTGCATCAAGTCAGAACTTTGGGCTTGATATAAATAAAGAAAATAAATTAAAAAATGAATCAATGATTAAAGATGAAGACGAAGATGAAGGTTGTTTAAATTGCGGAGCATAAAACCAAAAAGGCTTTTTCTTATATTTCTTAACCAAAAAATGGGTTAAGAAATAGAAAATATTCAAAAAAATAATTCAATATCTGATCTTCTTCTGTATTAATTATATTCTGTTAAGTTGATAAGACATAAACTTTCCAAATGGAAAATAATCTAAACAATTTAATTTTATCTAAATAAATGTTTATTAGAGTTATATTGATTTTATTATTTATTATATTGTTATTTTTTTTATTTAATGATTACAAAGAAGACAACGTTGTTAAACAAGACGAAAATATTGTTAAACAAGATGAAGACGTAGAATATTTAAAAATATTAAATCCTCTTGATAACTCTTTGCTTGTATGGGAGAATAGTAATTTTACTAGAAGTAATTGGCCAGATCCTTATTATGACCTAGAAGAAAAAAAATTTATATTTGAAAAATGTAAATTGAATAAACTTAACTACGGAATTATAGATGTTGGTGCTCACATTGGAGATCTAGCAATTCCACTTGCTTTAGCTCTTTCAAATATAGGAAGAGATGATATTATAGTATACGCAATTGATCCATCAAAAGAAAAATGCGATTTTATTGAAAAAATGGCAAAGATTAATTCAATTAAAAATATAAAAGTTTTAAATTATGGTCTTTCGGATTCTGAACAAATCATGGGACATGATCAAATTGATTTGAATAGTGAAATTACAGATAGATGGTTGAATTTTAATTTGGATGAAGTCAATAATTTATCAAACACAGGAGCTCAAAATTGGAAAAAAATTGAAGTTGATTGTGTTGATAATGAAAATAAACATAAAACAACTTACGATGATGAAAAATCTATGTTTGTAACTGCTGATAGTTTATTGAAAAAAAAAGAAATTGGACCAATTGGAATTTATCATATAGATGTTGAGGGACATGAAATTGAATTATTAAAAGGAAGTAAAAAATTAATAAATGAATTTAAACCTTTATTGTTCATTGAATCTTTTATTAATATTGAAATCAATGATGATAAATGCAAAACTAAAGAAAACTGTCCTGATTTATTTAAAATATTAGATGAGATTTCCTATACTTTATCTGGATTTTTACCGAATGGGGATTTATTTTTATCACATCATTCTATTTCAAAGTAAACAGATATAATGTATTATTAACATCAGATAACATATCATCTCTGATGTTCAAAAGATCGGTGTTTTGTTCTGATAAATATCCAGGCAATATATTAATTAACCAGTCACTAAAATCGTTCAAAACTTTAACGATGCTTTTATCATTTTCATTATCAAATATTATTTGTCGTGTCTTTTTTGTAAGCAGAATACGTTTATTTTCACTGCCTTGAATCGTTTCAATGAATTTATCCATTTTATCAGTTAGTTTATTAACAAATGAATCACTTGCAACGTGTCTAGAATATGTTTCTGTCATCCAATGATATATTTTTAGCTGATCTCTTACATAAAGAAAATAGATTGCGATTTCTCCGATTTTACTCATTTTTATTATATATAATTATAATAAAAATAAATATATATTCTTTTTTTACATAAAATCAAATATAATACACATATACTTTATAAATAAATCACATCATCTGTTTTAACCAACTTATTATTGATAACCAATTCATACGTTTCAAACAAATACGGATTTTTTTCTTTTTTAATGAAATCATTTAAGATATTTTGAAAACTTGATGCCATATTAAAATTATCATCATCGTTATTATTTTTCTGATTCTCAATTTGTTCACTCAAATGTTCCTTGATTCGTTTCATTTCTTTTTTTTTTGATTTAAACACAACTTGAACACCTTCATCTATTATTTCCTTGTATTTCTTAGTTTTTTTTAAAGTTTTAAATTCTTCATATGAACCGGACACAGTTAATTTCAATTTATCCTTTGTTTTATCTACATTAAAATTATTAAATTCGTCAACATCAACATAAACTATTTTTTTTCTAGGAAGATCAATTTCTATTTCTCTCAATTTATATCCTTCATTATTAATTTCAAATTCAACTGAAGAAATTATATTCTTGTCAGTTTCTCCAAAACTTACCTGCATTGAAGAACCTGGATAATATATATTATTTATCGTTTGATTTTTATGAATATGCCCGGAAATTATGTTAGGATTTTTTAAATCCCATCTATCGCCTTCTATTGAACTAATAGCTCCCATTTTACAACCTTCAAATTCTTGATGACAGAAAATACACTTTGCATTCTTCCAATCATAATTTTCTATTGTGTTTAAAGCTTCCTCAAATCTTCCGGCAAATACATATGGACAAAAAACTAACTCAATATTATTTATAGAATGGACAATTACTTTATCAACAACAATAACATTTTCCCATTCTTTTAATCCATTTAACCAATGTTCATCTGTAAGAAAAACCTGATTTGATGACATATCATGATTACCAACAATTACAAACGTTTTTGTAATCTTCCTCATTCTATCTATGAAATCGTATGCTTTGTTTAATGGAGTTGTGTGTATTTTTTCATGTTGATCAAGCATATCACCCAATAGAACAATAAAATCAGGACATTCTTCTTTGACTATATTACAAATTTTTTCAATATATTCTTCAACTTCAGGAATATTTGAAATTTTAAAATGTTGATCACCTATTATAATACCTTTTGATTTCATCTTTTTTCTTTCTATTATTGTTTTAATCAAAAAAATCATTTTTTTGTATTTTTTGTTATGTAAAAAATAAAATACAAAAAAACTTTTTTTATTATTTATTATATTATTATTATAAATTAAAAACTATAGAAAATGAACAAGAATATGGTTACATTTATTGATGATTTGCCTCTAATATCAGATGTTGAAAACAATGGTGGCATGTATCCAATGATTCCTCAAAATGAATCCAATAAAGTTAAAAGAATGATTAGAAACCACGATCATGAAATGCCTATAGAATCGGGAATGAATACAAAAAATCAACAACAATTATTTCAAGATGAAGAAATGAAAAAAAAAATGTTTGAAGATGAACAACAAATGATTCAACAACAGGAACAACAAAAAGAACAATTTCATATGAGAATGAGAATGTTTGAAGAACAAGAAGAAGATAATCATCAAAGAAAAAAGAAAAAGAGAAATAGAAATATTGACATGGATTGTGATCTTAATTGTGTAAGTGTTGCTGAACACACAACCAATTGTCTTGTTTGTTCAAAACTTTATAATGATGACAGATCATTATACATAGGTTCTATAATTGTTCTTCTTATTATATCCATGATACTTCTTAAAAAAGTTGTTGAAAAATAAAAGAAAATTTAAAAGAAAAATAATAACCGAATAATAAATATTATAAATGAATAATGAATCTGATAAAATAGAAAAAAATGATGATGTGAATCATTTATGTAATAACGATAACACTGTTATTTTATGCGAAGAAATAAAAAATCCATCTGTAATTGATGATGATGATGAAAAAACTTCATTTATTAGTTACGACACCCTTGTTTTATCAGGTGGTTCTACAAAAGGAATAATTATTTTAGGATCTCTTCAATATCTATATGATAATTTTTATTTAAGTAAAATAAAAAATTATATAGGGACATCAAGTGGTGCGATAATATGTTTTTTACTTTCAATTGGTTACACACCAATTGAGATAATAGTTTACATATGCACTCATCAATTATTAGAAAAAATTCAGCATTTTAATCTTGTAGCGATGATAAATGGCGGCGGGGCTTCATCATTTATAAGTATATATGAGCAATTAGAAAAAATGACCATAGAAAAAATTGGATATATTCCGACATTTCAGGATTTGAAATCTAAATATGGTGTTAATTTAACTTGTATTACTTATAACATAACAGAAGATAAAACTGAATATTTATCAGTTGACAATTATCCAAATCTTCCGTGTTTGATTGCTTTAAGAATGTCTTCGAATTTACCATTAATTTTTGAAAACTTTAAATACGGTAAGAATTTTTATGTAGACGGCGGTGTTTCAGAAAATTTTGGGATTGATATAGGGGATAAAATTGGAAAAAAAGTATTGGGAATCTATATAGATTCAGAAGGTAAACATTTTAATAAAGAAAATGATATCAATATAATTGAGTATATATATAAATTAATGTTTATTCCTATATCTCAAAGCACTGAATTAAAAGTAAAAAATGCTTCATCTAAATGCAAAATAATCAAGCTTACAAACAACAAAACTACATTTTTTGATTTTAAAATAAATTCAATAGAAAAATTAAATCTTTTTTCATCTGGTTACCAAGAAACGAAAGAATATTTAACAACATTAAATAATAATGTTAACCTCTAGTCTCAACCGAAACCTATATTATATTTTTAGGGATGTAAATTTAAATCAAAATGGAAGTGTTTTTAGAGAGATTATATATTTTTCTTAACCAAAATATTTGTTAAGAAAAAAATGGATAGATTTACATCTATGCTACCTCATGAAAATAGTTTTTTTATTGGGTCATTGCCATGTCGTTCCGAACTAAATGATTTTTTATTTTTTAAAGGAGCCCCTGGAGTTACAGGTTCTGTATTAAAAAGAATTATATTTTTATTTAAATTTGTTTTAGAAAGTCGTTTATAAGGAGGTGTGTAATTGAATTC